>BNJU01001056.1_pt1 | contig 31470 bp, 40 predicted proteins | sample 8539281 | NCBI WGS metagenome assembly BNJU01 (sample SAMD00202456, study PRJDB9452) | human saliva metagenome | isolation source: human saliva | place: Japan
CGGGAAGGAAGAGGCTTACGAACTTGCCAGAGAGTGGCAGGCAAGGTGGCTGGATTAATAAACAGCGGTGCAAGAGTAGGATAATAAAAAGCATTGCAAGTCAAGGCTTTTATAGAATAAAGAGTATATTTTTTTCTCTTATTTATCCAAAGTGATTAAGAGGGGCTGTAAAAAAATCAAAATAATTTTTCTAAGCAATATAGGTCTGAACTTGGGGCACGCTCTCGCTAGCTTCGCCACGTAACGGATACTAAGCGAAAAACTGCGTTTCTCTTGTTTTTCGCAAGTACCGACGGGCTCAGACTACCCCGCATTCAGACCTATATTGCAAAAGAATTCTTTATTATTTTTGATTTTTTTACAGCCCCTTCTAATGAGTCGTATTTTTAATAATCGTTCGAGGAGAGCTAAAAAAACCGATTTACAGCACTCGTTTTTCGTTTTTCTGTGAATTCCGCTCAGCTTTCCATCGGAGATATGAAGCACCGCTTTAGTATGATCGAATTCCACAGCATCAATATGCTCATCTATCTTGTCTTTTTCATCCTCGACAATGGGCTTTTTCTTCTTCTTTTTCTTCAATAACCAATTGCATTGCTCGCATTTTTCAAAGCCAGATGAAACATCTTCGGGTCTTTTTCTCTCAGATACTTTTAGGTCTTTTTCATGTACCGCTTTTTCCGGATCCGTATGCAATTGTGATTTTTTTAAAATATTGAGTAGAGTTTTTGACTCCTCATCGGAAGACTTTAATTCCTCTTTGGCATTTGCCATATCTTTCAAAAATCTGCGCATAGCGTTCTACCAGCTCATTAAACGCTTTTATGTTTTTAGCAGTCTTTTTAAGCCAAGACTTATCCTCATCACTTAGGATGATTTTTCTGATTTTTGACTTGAATGTATCCGTCTTCTGCAATCTTTAATAAATCTTCCGGATCTTCCAGCTTTAACTTAAAATTACCCGACGCTTTCTCTTCTTTTAGCATAGCAAAATAGGCGGAATTAATCTGCACGGATTCTCCCTCATCCTTTATGCCTTCCGCATTAGCCTTTTCCATGAATGCTTTGTACTTCCCGCTTATTTCCAATTGATCATTTTTTTAGCAGACGAAATTCGGCAGTTTTTCTTTCTCCGTCTACTGTAAAGCTATGAATCTGCCTTTCTACCTGCTTGAAGGAAGTATACGTATTTCCTGATACTCTGTTCATTCCCATTTTAAGCACCTCTTTATCTATCTATACTTTTTATTTATATCGTCAAACTCGGCTTAGTTTATAATTTTTGTATTAAAAAGAGAAAAATACTGTTCCCTTTTTGCATCTAAAACCTCATAAAGGGTAAATACTGCTTACCGAATGCAAGTTGACCTTTATGAAACAAGAGAGCAGTATGATGTCTTAAATGATTCTGCCAATTAAAAAAATATGAGCCATATCAAAAATTTTTCTCTTGACGAATATAAAAAAATGAATTATACTACCATACAAGACTTGAATATAAGACTTGAATAAACAAGTCCTAATAAAAGGAGGAAGAGAGTATGAACGGAAAAGCAAAAGAGCGGTGCCTTACTGGGGGCGGCATTCCTTATGGCAACTTCGGCTATCGGTGGGATTTTTGACACAGACGGCAAAGTTTACAGGAGACTTTCAGGCAAGCTTCGGGTTTGTTATCCTGATTTCCGTTATCCTTTCCGCCATTGCACAGTTAAATATCTGGCGAGTGCTTTGCGTGAGCGGGATGAGAGGGCAGGATGTCGGAAACCGTTTAATTCCGGGACTTGGATACTTTATCTCCTTCCTGATTGTTCTTGGCGGTCTGGTCTTTAATATCGGAAATGTAGGTGGAGGTGCTCTCGGGATTCAAACTACCTTGGGAATTCCGGTGCAGATTTCCTACTTTATTGCGGGGGGACTCGCTGTACTCGTTTTCCTCTCCAAAGATGCTAAGGGAATCATGGATAAGCTCGTAAAGATTCTGGGCGGTATCATGATTGTGGTTATCCTTGTAGTAATTTTCATTGTAAAGCCTCCTGTTGCGACAGCGGTAAAGAACAGCTTTGTTCCGGATGCGAAGCTCGGTACTTTGGTGCCGGCTATCTTGACACTCCTTGGCGGCACGGTTGGCGGATATATCACTTTTGCCGGTGCACACAGACTGATTGATGCAGGGGTTACCGGAGAGGGGAAACTGAAGGACATTCAGTATTCCGCAGTGATGGGCATGATTGTGGCAGCGATTGTTCGTATTCTTTTATTCCTTGCAGTGCTTGGTGTAGTGGTAAAAGGGGTAACTTTAGACGCGGGAAATCCTGCAGCGGATGCTTTCTTCCAGGGTGCAGGAGAAATCGGAAGACGCTTCTCCGGACTGGTGCTTACCTGTGCAGCGATTACGTCCATCATCGGTGCGGCTTATACCTCTGTCAGCTTCTTAAAGACCTTCTCTTCAAAGATAGCGGAGAAGGAAAATCTTTGGACTATCGCCTTTATCGTGATTTCCACCTTGGTTATGGCATTCCTCGGGAAGCCGGCAACCCTCCTTGTTTTGGCGGGGGCTTTAAACGGACTGATCTTACCGGTAACCCTTGGGGTATGTCTTGTAGCTTCACAGAATAAGAAGATTGTGGGAGAGAACTATAAGCATCCGAAACTGCTTTTTATCTTAGGGATTGTGGTTGTTGTACTTGCAGCGTATGTAGGCATTCGTTCTCTTTCGGCTTTGAAACTATTCTAAAAGATTTACCATTATTCTAAAAGATTTGCAATTATCGTAAAATATTGAACTATATTTTGCTGAATGATTTGGTTTATAATGAGTGCCGTGCGATTATGCACGGCAGCTCGTTTAGTAAAGGGAAATAGTAGACTCCGTCATAAGATTGCTTATTGCTTTTGGCGCGGCAGCTCGCTTGTAGGGGCAATATACTTAAAGCGAAAGCAAGAAGAGCTCGGCAATACGGTTGTGCATGGAAGTTTATTTTCCGAAAAAAACGAAACTAAGGCTTTATCTTTAACGTAGGAAGATGAGTATAGATAAGAAGGAAAATTTATGGAAAAGGTAAGAGTGGTAGCGGCAGGGGATTCCGCAATTCTGATTCTTTTTAAACAGGAGATCAGCGAAGAAGTGAATCGAGCTATCAGTGCTACGGTACAGCTGATAAAGATGCAACAGATTGAAGGCATTGTGGATATGATTCCGGCCTATGCGTCCCTTCTTGTGGAGTACAATCCCTTGGTAATTCGCTATGAAGAACTCTATAAGAGACTGCACTCCATTGTGAAAATGGATACACAGGTCGAGAGTCTCGAAAAAAAGATTTGGGAGATTCCCGTCTGCTACGGCGGAGAATTCGGACCGGATCTTAGCTTTGTTGCGGAAAATTCCGGCTATTCCGTGGAAGAAGTGATTGAACGACATTCCCGGGATGCCTATCTAATTTATATGCTCGGTTTTCTGCCGGGCTTTACCTACCTCGGGGGGTTAGAGGAAAAGCTTCACACCAAGAGACTCGATAATCCGAGACTCTGTATTCCGGCGGGATCTGTCGGGATTGGAGGCTCTCAGACCGGGGTATATCCCGTGGATTCACCCGGTGGATGGCGTTTAATTGGAAAGACGCCGGTAAAGATGTATAATCCGGCAAAACAGGATCCGATCCTCACAAGAGCCGGAGAATACATTCGTTTCTGCCCCATTTCCCTTAAGGAATATCGGGAGATTGAAGAGGCGGTGGCGAAGGATGAGTATGAAGTAAAGTGGGTTAAGGGGGAGTAAAATGGGATTTCGAGTAATTAAAGGAGGACTTCTTACCACGGTACAGGACTTAGGGCGATCGGGATTTCAGGCACAGGGCTTTAATGTAAACGGCGTCATGGATAGAAGAGCCTTCCGTATTGCAAACCTCCTCTTGGACAATCCGGAAAATGAGGCAGTTTTAGAGTGCACTTTAATCGGGCCTACACTGGAGTTTACGGCTCCCATGATTATTTCCATAACGGGAGGGGACTTTCGCCCGGAGTTAAATGATGAGAAGATTCCCATGTATACCGCGATATATGTTGCGGAAGGAGATGTTTTAAAAATCGGCTCGGCAAGGACAGGAAGAACCTGCTATATCGCCTTTTCCAATTATCTGAAGGTGCCCGTTGTGATGGGGTCCCGTTCCACCAACTTAAAATGCCAAATAGGAGGCTTTAAGGGGAGAAAGCTGGAAGACGGCGACTTTATTGAAACCCGTATCAACAGAAGAATCTACCTTTCGAGCTTTCTCTCAAGAACGCTTCCGCTCAAAGAATATGAGGAAGATAAGGTGAAGATTCGCGTGGTCATGGGGCCGGAGGAAGAGGTATTTTCCAAAAAGGGAATCAAGAGCTTCTTAGAAACGGAGTTCACGGTCGGTGCGGAATTTGACCGCATGGGGATGCGTCTGGAGGGAAGCTTTATCGAAACCAAGCACGGTTCGGACATTATCTCCGACGGTATCGCCCTGGGCTCCATACAGGTGCCTTCCCACGGAAAACCGATTATCCTTCTTGCGGATCGGCAGACAACCGGAGGCTACGGAAAGATAGCGACAGTCATTTCCGTGGATTTACCGAAACTTGTACAGAGAAGGATGGACGATAAGATTCGTTTCGAGGCGGTGAGTGTGCAGGAAGCACAGAAGCTTATGCTACAGGAGGAACGGGAGCTGCAGGAGATGCGAAAGGCAATCCATAAGCCCTGTAAGGAAGTGCTCGAATGCAGATTGGCTGCAAAGAGATTATCCATGCTGTTCGGATAGGACAGCTTTACGATAAGGAGAGTAGAATGTTGGATTTAGAAAAGTTAGAAGGACTGGTTAAGATTATGGAGGGCTCCACCTTAAACACCATGTCCATTAAAGACGGCGATTTTAAAATTATGATGAGTAAGCTGGATAATCCCCCCATTGTTGCGGGAAGCGGAGTGGTGAGCAGTATCAGTGCGGTCAGCAGCGATAGCGGTGTAAGCAATTCTTCTACGGAGAATACCGAGGAGGAAAATGAAGTACATATCACAAGTCCAATCGTGGGAACCTTTTACTCTGCTAAGGGTCCGACCATTCCGGCCTTTGTTAAGGTTGGCGACACTGTGAAGGCGGGCGATACCGTCTGTATCCTGGAAGCCATGAAGATGATGAATGAAATCACGGCGGATTTCGACTGTGAAATCGAAGCGGTACTGGTTTCGAACGAGCAGAAGGTGGAATACGGACAGCCCTTATTCCGTGTGAGAAAGCTGTAAGAGCGCTGAGCTTACGCTTTGGCGTGAGAAGACAAAGCCTTAAATTTTAGTATCAGAAGGCGGAGCTTGCGTTTTAGTTTCAGAAGGCAGCGGAAAACGTGAGAAAGTGTGAGAAGGCGCTGAAAGAAACAGACTTAGTCTGTTCTACAGCTTTAAAGGAGGAAAAGGTGTTTAAACGAGTTTTAGTGGCAAATCGAGGAGAGATTGCGGTTCGGGTCATCCGTGCGCTTCGCGCTCTTTCCGTATCCTCCGTTGCGGTTTACTCCCAAGGAGGACCAAGACGCGCTTCACAGTCGTCTTGCGGATGAAAGAGTGTGTATCGGAGAGGGCTCGGCAAGAAACTCCTATTTGAATATGGATACGATATTAACCGTGGCGAAGAATATGGGCTGTGATGCCATTCATCCCGGCTACGGTTTTCTTTCGGAAAATGCGAGCTTTGCTAAAAAATGTGAAGAAAACGGCATAGTCTTTATCGGTCCGACTGCGGAAGTGATTGACTCCATGGGAAATAAATCACAGGCGAGAGCGAAGATGCGGGAAGCCGGTGTGCCGGTGGTTCCCGGTTCCTTATCCGTTCTTTATGATGTGAAGGAGGCCTTAGAGGAAGCCAAGAAAATGGGTTTTCCGGTCATGATTAAGGCAAGCTCCGGCGGTGGCGGAAAGGGAATGCGAGAGTGCTTCGGAGAGGAGGACTTTGAAAAGGACTTCCTTACTGCACAAAGAGAGTCCGCGAATGCTTTTTCGGATGATGCGATGTATCTGGAAAAGTTGATTTTGGAGCCTCGTCATGTCGAGGTACAGATTATGGGGGACAATTTCGGCCATGTTGTTGCTCTCGGAGAAAGAGATTGCTCCATACAGAGAAATCACCAGAAGCTTGTCGAGGAATCTCCCTCGCCGATTGTCAGTCCGGAAACGAGAAAGAAGATGATGGAGGCTGCCGTCAAGGCGGCAAAGTTCGTGCAGTACACCGGAGCAGGCACCATTGAATTCATTATGGATAAGAGCGGGGAATTCTATTTTATGGAAATGAATACCCGTATCCAGGTGGAGCACGGCGTTACGGAGCTGCTCACGAACACCGATCTTGTCATGGAACAAATTAGAGTTGCGGCAGGAGAGCCCTTGAGTCTTAAACAGGAAGAGATTCCCTTCCTTGGACACAGCATAGAGTGCAGAATCAATGCGGAAATTCCGGAGAAAAAAACTTTATGCCCAGTCCCGGTAAAAATCACGGCACTTCACCTTCCCGGCGGAAACGGGGTGCGTGTCGATACCGCGCTTTACACCGGCTACAGCATTCCGATGGAGTACGACTCCATGATCGCGAAGGTACTGGTGCTGGGACGAGATCGGGATGAGGCGATTCGGAAAATGAAGGTTGCCCTTGAGGAAATGCTGGTCCTTGGTGTGGAGACGAATCTCGATTTTCAATATAAGATTATGCAGTCTGAGGCTTTCCGGGAGGGAAAAGTTGATACCGGTTTTTGTAGAGCGTTTTATGCTTTCGGGAAAGTAGGAGAAGATGAAGGTTGACTTAAATGCAGATGTAGGAGAGTCCTACGGAAGATATACCTTGGGACTCGATGAAGAGCTGATTCCGCTTATTTCTTCGGCAAATATTGCCTGCGGCTTTCATGCGGGAGATCCCGTTGTGCTGGAAAAAGACAGTCGGAATCTGTGAAAAAGGCGGGAACTGCAATCGGTGCACACCCGGGTTTTCCGGATTTGCAGGGCTTCGGCAGAAGAAATATGAATTTAAGCGTAAAAGAAGTGAAGGCGATGATGCTCTACCAGATTGGGGCGGTAGATGCTTTTCTCCATAAAAACGGCGGAAAGCTTCAGCATGTAAAACCGCACGGTGCCCTCTACAATATGGCGGCAAAGGAGGAAAGCCTTGCAAAAAGCCATTTGCGAAGCGGTTCTGGAATACGATAAGAGCCTCATTATTCTTGCACAAAGCTCCGGCGCGCTCTATAAGGAGGCTGTAAAGCTCGGTCTTCCTGTTCGTGCGGAAGTCTTTATGGATAGAGCCTACGAAGAGGACGGCAGCCTTGTTGCAAGAAGCAAGGAAGGGGCGATGATTACCGATGAAAACCTCGCCATAGAGCGTGTGCTTTCCATGATTTTAAAGGGAAAGGTTAAGGCAATCAGCGGAAAGGAAATCTCCATACAGGCGGATTCTGTATGCGTTCACGGAGACGGAGAGAAGGCAGTTCTTTTTGTAAAGAAATTACGGGCAGCTCTTATTGAAAACGGAATTGAGATAAGGAAGCTTAAAGGGTAGGAGAAAATAGAAAAATAGGGAGTGTAGGCATTTAAAAGCTAATGCATGCAACTCTCTATTTTTTTAAAGTACTTTAAATCTGATATACCTATAATTTCCATTTGATTTTTCCAGATAAAGTCCTTTATATTTATTTTGTAACCCTAAATTAAGTTACAAAATGAAAAAGGAGTATTTATGAAAGATTTTTTTGGAAAAAGACTGGGAATAGAAATAATGTTGGAAGATATTAACTTTGAAGATAGACTTCCTCTCTTATACATCAGTCTTTATACATTTAAATTGGTCCAAACCTATGGTGTAGAGTGGATTATTATTATTCCAAAAGAGCAAGTTCATTTATCAAAACTAAGAAAACAACATAAACAAATTGAAAAAAATATTGAATCTGCATTGTGCTTTCTATCTGAGAGCAGGAAATTTATATTCCATAAATACGATGATTTCGGAAGGGATTCCTTTCTTTATAGAAAATAGGAGATATACCTGCCTTTTTTTAGGGATTTTGCTGCAAGCAAATTCTGAAAGAGAGATAAAACCGATTCAGCGTTTATCCTACCTATGTCAAAAAAATTAATTCTTACGGCAATATATGAGGATTGGAATGAAATAAATGTTAGCAAAACAGCGGAAAAAAACTCGAAATCACGAAGATGTCTGCTTCAAGATGTTTTTGATGAAATCGAATTTTTAGAGATGCCGATTCTAGGATTAAAGGGCAGGTCACGTGTTATCAATATACCTGAGGATAAAAAAAGCTCTATGGGAAGATCTTAAGAATTTTTATGAGAACGCCTGTGATATCTACGTTTTTATTTTTGCTGATGATTTGCAACTTCCAATCAAAGGTGGGATGTCAGCATTGGCAGAATATTCCAATATAGAAGATAACGCTTATCCAAGCTACATTGTGGCTAAAAAGGATATGAATAGACTGGGGATAAAAAATAGACCTATTTCCGGAAAGATAGATATGCCGGGATCTATGGTACAGGAGCTTGGATATATGCTTTTTTATAAAGCCGGAAATATAATGGATCCTTTGTCTCTTCAGCTTTCTTTATCAGAGGAAGAAAAAGAGGATTATAGAATCGGAAAAGCGGTTAAAGAAATGCTGGAGGAATATGTATGGTGACGGGGCTGTTAAAGTTTAGAGATTATTTTAAGGGCTATACAGGCAGTTATGTTCTTATAGGAGGCGCTGCCTGTGACATCTTGTTTACGGAAAATGCTTCAGATTTTCGTGCTACCAGAGATTTGGATGTGGTTTTAATAGTAGAAGCATTATCTGTGGATTTTGTCGAGAAATTATGGGATTTTATTAAAGATGGAGATTATAGACATATTAGTGGAAGCACAGGAAAACCGCAGTTTTATCGATTTGATAAACCTCAAGTCGAAGGATTTCCCAAAATGATAGAACTCTTTTCCAGAATGAATTTTGAACTTAGAGAACAGAATGGAATTACGCCTATACATATTGAGGAGGATATTTCCAGTTTATCTGCTATTCTTTTGGACGATGATTATTATCAGGCTCTTTTGGATGGAAGAGTTGAAGAAAGTGGTTATTCCGTCTTGAGACCGGAGTATTTGATTTTATTTAAGGCAAAGGCATACCTTGACTTGAGTTCTAGAAAATTACATGGAGAGAGGATTGACTCCTTCGATATAAAGAAGCATAAAAATGATGTGTTAAGATTAGCGGTAGAAATGGCTTTAAATCCGATTAAGGAGTTACCGTTGTCAGTTTACGAGGATATAGGCTTTTTTATTTCAAAATTAAAAGAGGATGAATTTGATGATAATAGTTTGAAGACATATAGAGTAACTACAGAGCAAGTGATTCATAGACTTTAAAAAGTATCTTTAATGTATAAGAAATAGTTCATGTGGAAAGGAAATAAAACTATGGAATTACTGGATTACTTAGCATGGAGAAATGATGTACCTTTGTCCGTTTCCCCCTTTAATGAGGTGGATAATGTCATTTTTTCCTATCTTTCTTATATTGATTTTCGAGATTTGAGGGAGGACTGGAACGGCTTCTTTGATTTAAAAGAGCTTTTTCAAGATTTTTGTGAAAAGCATTCTTTGGAAGAAATCCAGACCACAGGAGAGTTTACGGAGCGAGCTCCCCTCTTACTGAAAGAAATGATGGAAGGAGAACGCTTTTCTGCTACCAAAGGTCCGGTTATTATGCGGAAGACTTTGACAAGGATAAGGTGAAGCAATTTGCCGCCCTTGTCTTTCTCTTGCCTGACGGCAGAAATTATATTTCTTTCCGCGGAACGGATAAGACCATTACCGGCTGGAAAGAAGACTTTTTGATGAGCTGTAGGACGGAAACCGCAGGCGCTAAAGAAGCAGTAGCGTATTTTAACAAGATTGCTCCTGTTTTAGAGGGAGAGCTTATCTTGGGGGGACACTCGAAAGGTGGAAACTTTGCCATGTATGCGGCTGCCTTCTGCGAGGCTAAGTACAAGGAGCGTATTGTGCAAGTTTATAATAATGACGGGCCCGGCTTTCGAGAGGAAGTGATTCAGTCTCCGGAATTTCAGGAGCTTTTACCGAAAATTATAACCATCGCGCCCCAAAGTTCTATTATCGGGCAACTTCTGTCCAATCCCGCAGAGCAACATGTGATTCACAGTACGGCAAAGGGAATTTTGCAGCATGATGCTATGACATGGGAAGCGGAAAAGGACACCCTTGTCTCTTCGGAACTGGATGAGCTTAGTGAGTACACGAAAACCACCTTGGGAAGCTGGCTGGAAAGCATGGATGATGAAACGAGAGAGTCACTTTGTACAACGGCATTTTCATTGATTGAATCTACAAAGTCGGAGACCTTTATCGAGTTCTCCGGGAATTTAATGAAAAATATGGAAACCATCTGGAAGGAGATGGGAAAGCTTCCGGAAGAGAAGAAAAAAGAAATCATGAATGCTTTAAGCAATTTGATGGAAAGCAGTCAGCAAGCCGCCGTTTCCCAGATTAAAAGTGGCGGGCAGACGGTGATCAGTCAACTACAGAGCAGCGGGCAGGCGCTACTTAGCCAAGTGCAAACCGGCGGTCATGCGGCCATTAGTCAGGTGATGGGAAAGACAAAGGAGGAAGGAGAGCAGGTGTAGAGGATTTATGATATAATCTACAATATGAGAAAGGAGGATTTCAGATGAGTGAAAAAGAAGAGATACTATTTATGCAAACCAGACTTATCAGATTGGCGGCAGAAGAATGGAAGCTTTCCATGGATAAAGTACTTTCTTTATTTAAACAGGCAAAGGTTCTAGACTATATAGAAAAGGCTTATGGAATCTTCCATTGCAAGGGAGACGAGGCGGTGTTGCAGGATGTTAAAGAATATCTTGATGCGAAAGGATTAAAGATACATGCTTGAGTTAAAGGAAAGCTTAATTCTTTATCCTGGAAGATGCACTATCTTGCCTAAAATTTATAGAAAGTGAAAAGATATGGCTGAGTTGAGTATTTCAAAAGAAAGACTGAATTATACAATTGATCTACTTGTCACTATGGCAGTGGAAGAAATATCGGCATCCACCGGTAAAGATAGTAAAGAAGTCTTAGTGGATTTTCTTGCTTCAAAGACGGGAAAACAGATTATTTTACCGCTTACTCATAAGATTTCAATTCGTCTAAAAATTCCTTGTAATCATCATCAGTCCAATAAAATGTTAATTCTTCTTCGGTAAAATCGTCAGCTTTTTCAGTCATAAAATGGTCTCCTATATCATAATCAAACCTTCTTAGAACTGCCTCTGCAAATTCCCTAAAAAAACATGCCAATTCCTGTTATAACATTTTTTTATCTTCAACAATTCCTTTGTGAATAAAGTTTTCCTTCTCTATAAAATCAAAAGTATCTGTCATCTGCATAAAATATCCCTGCAGTAAATTTTTTTATCTTTGAGAACGCCTGATTTAGATAACAATATTGGTGAAGATGAAATTGCCGCAAACACAGTTCCGGAATCAATGCCTTCTCTCAGAAAATCAATCAGTTTTTCATCATACAATGCAGGTAATGGATTCATGGTTCCGGGCAAAATCAAACAATCGTAATTTTTGCTTTTATATTTCCAATAATTTTAGTGGGTCTGATGACAAAGCCTTCCTCGCTTAAATATTCCTTATCTTCGCTTGCAATAAAATCAAGTTTTTCACCAAACCACACTGTTAATGCAGATGTTAGACAAGTTATTTCTTGTAAAGAAAAATCAGGATATAAGATTACTGCAAACTTTTTTCATTTATGCGCTCCTTCAACTTCTAATTTATCCTCCCATTATCTTTCCCATCTTATTGACCTGCGGTCAATAAGCATCCTTCGCTCAAAGAACTCAGCTAATTCTTCTTTCTCAATAAGCAATAATAGTAAACTATTTTCAATCCATTTTTTATATTAGCTTTCTATATCCTCCTGTCCTGTAAAATTGTCAGTTTTCCAAAGGGAATATACGGAAACCATAGCCAATCCACGCTCGTCAGATCTACATCTGCCATGCGGAGCATGGGGACAGGCTGGCGGAGGACAGCACTTCATGCTGTTTTCGGGCGGCAAGTCCAAAAGGGATAGACGCACAAGTGTCGCAAGGGAGTGTAGTGCCCTCGATGGAACGAAGTGACGAAATATTCTCGGTCGGGCAGTTTTTTCTGCCGACCGGGGATGAAGTTCCGCAGGACGCATGATACTTCCGACAGGAGAGTATAGAAGTGTTCCCTTTGTTTCCTAAAGGGATTTTATCAGTTCGACAAACTTGAATGTATCAAAACACATTCAAAAAAATGTATTTCATTCGCCTATAGGATCATAATCTGCCGGAACCGGTGCAACGATACTCACAAAAACTATATCCTCTGTTCCTGTGTTCATTGCGCCGTGACATGCACCTTTAGGAGAAACGATAACCTGTCCTTTTTTTAAGGGAATCTCTTTATCCGGTTCGGGATAGAATATTCCTTCTCCCTGTAAAATGATCCAGATATCATCAGAATTGTGGTGACGGTGCTTCTGCAAGGTTTGTCCCGGTTTAATCACCCACACCGACCCTCCTGTAGATTCTGTTTGGTAAAAAGGTGTTCTCTTTGCAGCTTTTTTGTCTTCTTGTTTTACCATGTCCATTTCATAGATTCTTTTTTCTTCCATTGCTATATGCCTCCTTGTATTGATTTTTGATTATTCTTACTCAAAGAGCTTCCGATACTCCCCATACCCTTGTTCTTCCAGTTCATCGTAGGGAATGAATCTAAGAGCTGCCGAGTTGATGCAATAACGCAGCCCGCCGGACTCGCGGGGACCATCGTTGAACACGTGACCCAGATGGGAATCCGCGCCGCTGCTGCGCACTTCCGTCCGGACCATACCATGTGAAGTGTCCACGGTACTCAGTGACAGCATCTTCCGCGATCTGGCGCGGTGAACGCCTACCAGCCACACCCGGAATTATACTTGTCCATGGATGTAAAGAGCGGTTCGCCGCTGACAATGTCGACATAAAAGTCACTTTTTCAAAGAAGTCGTCATACTCGCCGGTGAAGGCGTACTCCGTGGCGGCGTGCTGTGTGACCTCAAAGTACCAAATCGCCGATCCGCACCCGAAGTTCATCTGCAGATTCTTCTGCGCTGTTTTTGCTGAAGATCAAAGTAACTGCGCGGGATATGGCAGTAGCCGCCGGGATTCTTGTCTAGATACTTCTGGTGATACTCTTCTGCGGGGAAGAAGTTTTTCCAACGGAAGCAGTTCAACAGCAAGCCCGGCTCCGGCTTTTCTTCCTCCGCCCGATAAACCGCTTCGATCTCCGGAAGCTGGTCTTCTTCCGTATAATAGATCCCCGTCCGGTACTGGATGCCTCGGTCATTGCCCTGTTTGTTTACAGAGAGCGGATCGATCACCATGAAATAGTAATTCAGCAAATCAGTCAGAGAAATTACAGCAGGGTCATAGTCGACCCGCACTGTCTCGGCATGCCCGCTGCTGTTACAGACGTCCTGATAGGTCGGAGCTTCGTCAGGTCCGTTTGCATAACCTGCTTCTGTTCGGATTACGCCGACAAACTGATCAAAGAACTTCTGCGTTCCCCAGAAGCAGCCGCCTGCAAGATAGATTGTTTTTATATTCTCCGGTATCTCCATAGTAGTTTCTCCTGTCACGATCTCTCCGGACCGGTGTTGATCCCGCCGAATTCGTAGATGTTGGTATATCCCATGTCCGCAAGCTTTTTGCGCTGCTTGCTTGGATCTGTTCCCGCTTCGGCAGTAAATCAGGATGATCTGATCCAGATCCGGGAGTTCTTCCGACCGCTCCGCTTCAATGCTCTCATTCGGAATTAGAATTGCGCCAGGAATATGGCCTGCATCGTATTCATCTTGCCTGCGGGCATCTACAATCACATGCCCGTCATCCCGGGTCATCATCTGCTTTGCCATATCTTGATCGATCTGATGATAGCTCTCGACCTCTTGCACTGAACCGGCAGTATTTACCAAACAACCAGTCAGAAGAAAAATGGTCATCAAAATCAAAAAAACAACGGTCTTGGAACACCTGAGCGCCCTTTTTCTACTATTGCTCTCATCTTTTTCATTCTATGTTACCTCGGTAAATTCCGATTTGTTGCACAATTTTTATATCCAAATTATACCATAAAAAACTTGTGAACAACGGCACTTTTTACTGTTTAAAGACATTTTTCGTTTTTTTGAGAATAGCCTTTGGAAAAAGGGATAAATTTATTCCAAAAAAAGATGTAATAAAATAATTGACAACAAAAATTCGACCGTGCTATATTGAACATGTCAAAGATGTAATAAATAAATTTACAACAAAGGCTGATCAAAAAAACTATTACAGGCTTTGACGAGACTGAAAAAGTAAAGTTTAGAAAATCACAGTCTAAGAAAGCAAAGAAAAATAGTGTAGAGAGGAAAGCTTCCTCGGAAAGGAAAGAATCATGGCAAAGATCGCAGTAGTAGCAGCAAACGGAAAAGCAGCAAAGAAAATCATTACAGAGGCAGTAAACAGAGGTTTTGAAGTAACGGCATTTGGAAGAAGGGCGGAAAATGATACGGATGCCAAGAACTATATCCAAAAAGATATTTTGGAGCTTACAAGAGAGGACTTAAAGGGATATGATGCGGTGGTAGATGCTTTTGGCGCATGGACAGCTGAAACTCTTCCTCTTCATAGCAAGACAACACAGCACTTGGCGGACATTCTCTCCGGCACCGATGTAAGACTTTTGGTGGTAGGAGGAGCCGGATCTCTTTATGTAAATCCGGAGCATACGATTCAAGTAGCAGACGGGGAGAACTTCCCGGAAGCCTTTAAGCCTTTGGCACAGGCTATGGCAGCAGCGCTTTCCGAGCTTAGAGAGAGAAAGGATGTGAAGTGGACTTACATCAGTCCTGCAGCTGACTTCCAGGCAGAGGGAGAGAGAAGTGGAAAGTATATCCTTGCCGGAGAAGAGTTCACATTAAATCCTGCAGGAGAGTCCGTGATTTCTTATGCAGATTATGCCATTGCTATGGTGGATGAAATTGAATCCGGAAAGCATATTCAGGAAAGAATTTCCGTAGTAAGAGCGTAATAGTGTATGAGTATGGAGTAGGATTAGCAGCTAAATAAGGAATAATCCTTATTGATAAGCATGGAAGACCTTGTTTTAGAAAGAAGTGTATTCGGCAATAAGTATGCAAGTCTATATTGTATAGAAAGGAGTGGTGCCCATGTTTTTCTTTAATAGGAATACCATACAGCATCATGGGGAAAATATCCCCTACGAAGAGCAAGTTCGTAAATTAAAGGAAAAAATTCAAAATGCGGAGGCTATTGTATTGAGACTGGCTCCGGACTATCTACGGCAGCGGGTTTCACGTATAGTGGAGAGCGTTTTTCAGAAATATTTCTTTGACTTTGCTAAAAAAATATCCCATTCGAGATATCTATTCCGGGGGCTTCTTTCCCTTTGAAAGTCCTGAGGAATTTTTGGGCTAGTGGAGTCGCCATATTTACTTTAATCGTTACGTTGATGCCCCCTCGGATGTTTACGGAAATCTCAAAAAGATTGTGGAGGGAAAGGATTACTTTGTCTTAACCACCAATGTGGATCATCAGTTTCAAAGAGCAGGATTTGAAAAGGAAAGACTCTTTTACACTCAGGGAGATTACGGACTTTTTCAAAGCTCCCGCCCTACAGTGGCAAAGACCTATGACAATCAGGAAATTGTGGAGAAAATGTTGGAAGCCCGGGGCTTTGTCCGGGATAATGCGGGGATATTTCAGCTACCGGAGGATAAAAAGCTGAAAATGTCTATTCCCACAGAGCTTATCCCCATTTGCCCGGATGACGGACTCCCCATGACCATGAATCTCCGTACGGATGAAAGTTTTGTGGAGGATGCAGGCTGGAAAATGGCGGCAAAACGCTATCAGGATTTCCTGCATAGTCATAAAGGAAAGCATGTCTTATACTGGGAGCTGGGAGTTGGGATGAATACCCCTGTGATAATTAAGTTCCCCTTTTGGCAATATACCGAGGAGAATCCCAATGCTTACTACGCCTGTCTGAATCTGGGAGAGGCGGGATGCAGTAGGGAAATTTCGGAGAGAAGCATTTGTTTGAATGCAGATATCGGGCAGGTGCTTAGAGATCTGTTGAAGATGGATTCGGTATAGCTAGAGAGAGTTTATAGCAAAGGCTTGCTTTAAGATATTATATCTAGCAGAACTGCAATGCTGTCATTGAGAATTTTTTCCATAGGGAAACTTTGAAAGGAGGAGAAAATGAAGCAAAGTGAAAGAAGGATATGGTTGATTCAGGAATTGCAAAAAGAAATGCCGGAGTATGCCCATTATCCGATTCCAAAAACTTCGGAAGAACAGTGGAGACTCCTCCGTGGACTCTTTAATGTGAGAAGCCCGAAGGAAACTTCCGAGGACTTCCTGAAAATACAGGATGCTTTTTTACAGGAAATGACTCGTGAAAAGGGGATAGTGGACGGAGATAGTTTGGAAGCCACGGCCTTGGATAAACGATTGGTATTATGGCAGGGGGATATCAGTACCTTAAAGGTGGACGCCATTGTCAATGCCTGTAACAGTGCTTTGCTGGGCTGCTTTATTCCAAACCATAACTGCATTGATAACGTGGAGCACAGCATGGCGGGGGTAGAGATGCGCTATGCCTGTTTTCGACAAATGCAGGAGCAGGGCCATGAAGAAGCTACCGGCCAATGTAAGATTACTCCGGGGTATAACCTTCCGGCAAAATATGTACTCCATACCGTTGGACCGATCGTGCAGGGAGAACTGACAGAGAAAGAAATAAAAGAGCTTAAATCTTGCTATCGGGCGTGCCTTACGAAGGCTGCGGAAGCAAAATGTAAGTCCGTTGCTTTCTGCTGTATTTCCACCGGCGTATTTATGTTTCCAAAGGACAAGGCGGCAGAGATTGCGGTCAGTACTGTAAGAGAATGGCTGGATACGCATCCTGAAAGTACTGTGGAAAGGGTTATTTTCAATGTCTTTACCGATGAGGATAAAGGAATATATAAAGAGATGTTAAAAGGATAGGGAAGTGCGTGCGCCGATTTTCAAATCTTAAGCTGTATAAAATAGCTCTAGCATTCTACCGCCCTAATTCTGTGCTACATCCTGCCCGGAAATAAGCTTGCAAAGTCATGATGTAAGATATAAAATTACATCATGGCTTTTTCGTTGAGCGCCTAACGGCGCACGTTTCTATCGGGTTAAAGTCCCGAATCCGCCTGGTAGTGGAAAGGATAAGTCCAATAACTACGCGGAATCATGCATGATAAATGAGGCAGATAGATGGAGAGGAAGAAACGCGTACGAACCAGATACCGAAACCTGAGGGGTATGGGAGCTCCCAAAGACCTGGCATGGAAAGCGGCAAACAGCAGACGAGACTACTGGTTTACAACACATACAGTTGTCATTAACATGGCAATGAAAAAAGAAAGACTGATAAACAGTGGCTTTTACGATTTAGCCACAGCCTATCAGTCTATGCACATCAACTATTGAAAGCGCTGTATACAAGAACCGTACGTACAGTGCTGTGAGAGGACGGCGGTTAGTCACCGCCTCCTACTCGATTTAGAAATAATTATATGTACTGAAAAATTATAAATGTTTGGAAATCGTTTGGGATTGATTGGAGAGAATAATGGAATTAATAGAATATATAAGACTAAGAAATAAAATGACACAGAGTGAATGGGAAAAACTCTTTTGAGAAAGAAGAAAGAGAGATTATTATTTTAAGACATGAAGGTGGTGGTGGAAGTCTTAGAAACGGTTTTTGGGACTGGGAGGCTTATTTTTTAGCCTATGTGGACTGTAAAACAGGTGAACTGCATAAGGAGGAAGGACGGATAGCATTTCCTGTCACAGACACGGAAAATCTGCCATATCAATTTGAAGATGAAACCATTTACAGATTAAAGGTACGTGAAAAAGGTACCGGAGGAAGTTCCAAACGGTGCCTTGCCAATAAAAAACTTGTTTTTGATTGTGGAAGTTCTTGAAAAAAACGTAGCTTGTCCGGAACTTGAAGAAATACTTACAGAGTATAGAAAGCCTGTGGTTATAAAGGATGATGTCTTGGGTGAGCTAACTTATGATAAGCAGCTTAAAAGCTTTGAGGGAAACCTGTCTTGGCTTGGTGGCAGGATACATATATCTTTATATGTAGACAAGGATAATAAGAGCGGTATAACAAAGGCAAAAAAAGGCTATAAAAAAACAATGGTTTTGGAACAGGAAAAAAATGGGATGCAGACCTGCGTAGTTTTGCAGTACCCAAAAAGCTACAAAACTTGCCTGTGAATGGGCAGAATCTGATGAAGAAGCTGCTTTAATTACAGAAGAAAGCTTTGCAAAGAGAATTAGCTTAAGCTTAATATGGGTGACATCGGGAGGTTCATTTACAGCTTATCTTGATGATGATGATGATGATGACCTTTTCTTTGGACACAGCATAGCAGTTAATGGAAGCCCTAAGAAGGGGCTATTGTCGGCTGATATTGAGGGATAAAACATATACTGATATTTTTTTGGTAGTGAAAGGAGAAAAATGGAAAAACAAGCGCTTATAAATCAATGGTTACTTGAGCAGGAAATAGCGCATATTAAAGGTTGGGATTTCTACATATTAGAGGAAGATATAAAGAAGAGGATGATCTCCCTTGGGATTTTTGAAAACATTATAAAAATCCTATTTGAATGATACAGATTATTTATTGGACATGGAAACAGGAGGTGGCGAATTTCTTTTTGTCTTTTATGGCAAACGCTAAATATACTGCTGCGATTGAAGGGTATGAACCAAATATCAAAATATGTGAGGACAGACTTCTTCCTTTAGGAATAGATTTTAAAGCATGTGACGGAGGAGATATTCTTCCTTTTGAAGATAACTACTTTGACATTATTACTAACAGGCATGGTCAATATAATATAAACGAAATTAAAAAGAACTCTTAAAAAGCGGAGGAGTATTTTTTACGCAACAAGTCGGTGCAGAAAATGACAGAGAACTTGTAGAACTTTTTGATAGGTGATGTTGAAATTCCTTTTTCCGGAAGCATATTTAAGTATTGCAAGACAGAAATTTACTGATAACAGATTTGACATTGTGGAAGCAGATGAAGTCTACAGACCGATAGAGTTTTTATGATGTAGGTGCACTGGTTTGGTTTGCCAGAATTATTGATTGGGAATTTCCGGGTTTTGAAGTGGAGAAATATCAGGATAACCTTTTTAAAGCACAGGAAATTCTTGATAAAGAAGGTGTAATTAAGGGAAAAATTCATAGATATTATTTTTGTAGCTAAAAAAAGAAATAATAAATTTATGAAGAGGTTGATTATTCCGGATTAGTCTGTGGAACTGAGTTTTTTATAATGGAAGTACCAAAATAAAGTTGAAGAGGGAATTATAGATGAAATTTTTCTCTGCAAAATTGCCACTGCTTAATGTTAATCTTCCATTTTGGATGTATTACAAATGATTTAAATAAAACGAAGGAGAAGAATAATGGCTAAGAAAAGAGTTACCCTGCCAAAAGACTTTGATGAATTGCTTAAAGTGGGAGATATTGAAGCACTTAAAGCTGTCTATGATAAATGTGAGCTTACTGCCTATGATGGAAAATTTGGTCTGCACACTGCACTTCATTACAAGGGTGTACCTGACGAGCTTGTTATCTGGCTCGTTAAGCAGGTACTTTGATGTAAATATACCTGACTATTATGGCTGCACACCTTTGTATAGTCAGGCAACCTTTGGCATGGATACAGTAAAACTGCTTTATGAGCTGGGAGGAGATATACAAAAGTCAAATAGATATGGAAATACGCCGCTACATATGGCAGCAGAGTATTTCCGCCCTAATACAGTACACTTCTTGATTGAAAAGGGTGCAGATGTCAATGCTAAAAATGAAAGAGGCGAAACTCCGCTATCAGCGGCTCTTACAGTGCGGAGGAATAAGGGTAGTGCCTATACTCAAATAGCAGAAATGTTAATAAAGGCAGGTGTAGAAATTACGCCTGAGATGGCAGAAAAAGTAGAAATAATCGGTAAGGATTTTGAATTCCACAGGGATAACTTTAGTGAAGCTTCCTGTGAAGAGGTAGATACAGCCCTGTCAAAGCTCTACAATATCTTTGGTGCAAAGCCTGTGGCAAAAAGAATAATACATGACGGCGTTTCTCCTATTCTTGTAAAGGGGAGCACTTGGAAAGAGCAGTATAATGAGCTTTTGGGATTTACTAATTCCATCGACAGGAGCAGCAAAAAAACGGTGCAGGGAGAGGTTATCCGCATAACAGGCAGGGTGGACGATGAAATTAACAGAAACGGTGGAATAAACTGGGATAGGAGTTATAGAAATATGCTAAATTCGCTGCCGGTTCATTTTTGCAGAAGGAAATGCGCTGTCAGAGAAGGAGATAGAAGAGAGTAAGGTGCTTATTTCAAAGATAGATGGAAAAGGTTTGGCTGAGGATGGTGTAATTACAAGATTATGCGAGCTTGCAGTTAGTTGGGTAATCTTAAACCCTAACCCAATTCCGCTAGGCGAAATAAATTATAACAGATAATAATCACAGGAGATTGCAGATGATTACAATAAAAGACATAGGAGATTTTGAATCTGTTCCCGGGATTGTAAGTGATATTATAAACGGAGATACATTGGCTTTAGATAAGCATTTATCTGAGGGCTTCGATATAGAAGAGGATATAAAACTCGGTAAATATACAAGACTCTCCCCTTTAGGCCTTGCCCTTATTATGGAAAACTTTGATTCTGTAAAGTGGCTGGTGGAAAAGGGAGCAAATCTGAATGTAAAAGGTAATCCTTCATTCTTACTTGCAGTAAGGTACTGCGATGAAGAGGTTATCAGGTATCTTGTGGATTTTGGAGCAAAAGTAGACGGTGTCAATAATGTAAAGTCAGAGGCCTTTAGTCAGGCATTATATAAGGAATATATAAAGAGCTGTTAAAAGGATAGGGAAGTGCGTGCGCCGATTTTCAAACCTTAAGCTGTATAAAATAGCTCTAGCATTCTACCGACCCTAATTCTGTGCTACATCTTGCCCGGAAATAAAGCAGCAAAGCCATGATGTAAAAATGTAAAATTACATCATGGCTTTTTCTTTTTAAATGAGTCCTGCCAGCGAGATGGCGGTAGTTCATTCTAAAGCGCTGTTATAGCAAAGCCTAGACTTTACTATTGGACATTATTAAACATAATTTTGATGGAGAATCTATGCAGGTTTCAACCAAATTTACCATTGCCTTACACATTTTAATTGCCGTGAAATACTTTTGAAGAAGATTATAAACTTACCAGTGATTTTTTCTCTGCCAGTATCGGCAGTAATCCGGTAATTATACGAAATATCATGTCTCAGCTTCGAGAGGCGGGAATGATAGAAATCAAACGTACTCGGGAGGAATGCATATCACAAAAGATTTAAAGGATATTTCTTTTTTTGGATATCTATCAGGCGGTGGAAACCAGCGGTCAGGGAGAGCTTTTTCAACTTCCATGAGAAGCCAAACCCAAACTGCCCCTGTGGGGAAAAAAATATTCATAGGATCTTAGATGAAAGTCTTCTTGCGGTGCAGAAAAAGTTTGAAGAAGAACTGCAAGAGCATTCCGTGGCAGAGGTGTATGAGAGGATGGATAAAAGCATAAAAATGTCCCCCGGAATCTAAAAATATTCTCCTTTTCTTTCTTTTTAAATCTTCTAAAATGAAAGAAAAAGGGATATTTTAGATTGTGAAAAAGAGGCGAATATGGGGAACGTTTTGGTGCAAATGAAAAATATTTCCAAGTCTTTTTTTCCGGTACCAAGGTTTTGAAAGGTGTAAATCTGGAATTAGACTATGGAGAGATTTTTGGCACTTTTAGGAGAGAACGGTGCAGGAAAATCCACTTTAATGAAGATTCTAAGCGGAATCTACAGTAAAGACAGCGGAGAAATCTATTTAGACGGAGAGCTTTGCCATTTTTCAAAAATCCGAAAGAAGCACAGAATAAGGGAGTTGCCATCATCCACCAGGAAATGAACCTGTGTAACGATTTAAGCGTGAGTGAAAATATCTTCTTAGGTAGAGAAGTGATGGAAGGGTTAAGTCTGAATCATAAAAAGATGGATGAGGAAGCCCAGAAGATATTGGATGATTTGGGCATCAGCATGAAGTCTACAGAGCTGGCAGGGGACTTAAAAAGTATCGGAACAACAGATGGTGGAGATAGCCAAAGCGCTTTTCTCAAGATGCAAAGGTTCTCATCATGGATGAGCCCACATCCGCCTTAAGCAGAAAAGAAATTGAGGATCTCTTCCGGGTAATTCGAAAGCTAAGGGATGAGGGAAGGGAATTATCTACATTTCCCATAGACTGGATGAACTTCGAGCAATAGTGGATAAGGTTAGCATTTTTACGAGACGGGGAAAATGTCATTTCCGGCGACTTAAAAGATTTTTTTCCATAGATGATATTATCCGACACATGGTGGGAAGAGAAATTCAGGACAAATTTCCTCGAATTCTTTGCGAAAAGGGAAAAAGAAATCCTTAGGGTAGAGAGTTTAAATGCTGTACCCCAAGGTAAGAGATATTTCTTTTTAGTCTTTATGAAGGAGAAATCCTTGGAATTGCAGGGCTGATGGGAGCGGGAAGAACGGAGATGACCAGAGCGCTTTTTCGGGGTGGATGAAAAAGACTTCCGGGAAAAATCTATCTCTTTGGGGAGGAAGTCAAGGCAATTCGCTGAAGGAAAGTATAGAGCTGGGAATGGCTTTAATTCCGGAGGACAGAAGAAAAGACGGACTTTGTACGGATTTAAGCATACGAGAGAATATATCCCTCCCTAATCTGGATAGCATGAAAAATTCTCTAGGAGTTCTATCTAAGGACTTAGAGTTGAAAATTAGTGAGGATACCATAAAAAGCTTGAATGTTAAAGCTAAGGACCGGGAAATGATTTCCAAGAATCTTTCCGGAGGAAATCAACAGAAGGTGGTTTTAGGCAAATGGTTGGTAAGAAATCCTAAGGTAATCCTTTTTGATGAACCCACTAGAGGAATCGATATCGGAGCTAAGGTGGAAATCTATCAAATTATGAATGAACTGAAGAAGAAGGGGGTAGGTGTTCTTTTTATTTCTTCGGAAATGGAAGAGGTGCTGGGAATGTCCGATCGAATCTTGATATTCTGTGATGGGAGAATCACAGGGGAATTAAGTCGGGAAGAGGCAAATCAGGAAAATATTTTGAAGTTTGCAACAAAGTATGAAGAAAAGGTATAAGCGAGGTTATAAGTTACGGAAGAAAGAACTTAAGATAAGAAAAGCGGGAATACCAAGCTAAAGATATCGGTTTTGCGGGGAGTGAAAATGAAAAACAAAGTAAAAGAAATACTGAGAATCAGAGGAATGAGAGGAGCAATTACTGCCTTTGTGGGGCTAGTAATCATTTACGTTGTTTTTGGATGTATCAATGACAAAGTCTTTTCTTTACAAAACAACTTAAATCTCCTTCGTTCCATGGCGAAGTATTTGCTCATAGGAATCGGGCAAAGCTTTGTGATGATTACCGGAAACATTGACTTATCCATCGGTTCGGTGGTGGGGATGAGTGCCATGGTAACCGCAAGCCTGATGACCAGAGGTGTTCCCATAGTAGTGGCATTATTGGTTAGTCTTATTATTGGGCTGGTCATTGGCTACATTAACGGAGAACTGGTAGGAAAGTTCCAGATGCCTCCTTTTATTGCCACTTTGGGAACCATGTTTGTGGCAAGAGGAATTGCTTATCTGGTCAACGGAAACCGAAATACGGATAACATTGCCAGTGCTTTAGGAAAGTCTCAGGGAAAGTTATTTCAGGATGCTTTTTACTATGGAAAGATTTTAGGAATTTACACAACCTTCTGGATCGCCTTTTTGATTTTCCTGATTTTTACTTTTATCTTAGGAAAAACCAAGCTTGGCAGACATATTTATGCTGTTGGCTCCAATAAAGAAGCTTCCAGACTTTCCGGTGTAGATATTGTTTCTGTTATTAAGAAAACCTACCTGATTTCAGCATTTTGCTCGGTGATTGTTGGATTTATCCTCTGCGCACAGGCCGGAATGGGAAATATGGAAGCAGGAAATATGTACGAAATGTACGGTGTTGCTGCAGGAGTAATAGGAGGAGTATCTCCCTTAGGAGGCTCCGGTCTCTTACTGGGGACCTTCCAGGTGCACTGCTTTGGCAGACCTTGGAAAATGGTTTGAACATGGTTGGAGCGCAGGTTGGTATTCAGCGAATTGTCATTGGTGTTATCGTGGTTCTGGCAGTACTTATGGATGTCTTGGTTCGAAGCGGAAATGTTTTTTTCCAAGAAGAACAAGAAGTAAAATGAGGATTGCCCTGTTATAGAAAGAGAGGAAAAATATTATGAAAAAGAAACTTATCTTGCTTGCAACTCTTTTATCCGCTGCAATGCTCTTTTGGCTGCAGTTCGGATAAGCAGGATGTTAGAAGACACTACTGCGGCAGTGACGGAAGGAACTACAGCAGCAGGAGAGGAAAAAGGCTACGGAGGAAAAGGCGGAGAACAGTGGAGAGACAACAGTAAAGGCTGATAAGCCTTATAAACTGGCTCTTATTACTATGGATTCTCTTGACCAGCATTGGGTTACCTTAAATGAAGGCGCTCAGGCGGAAGCAAAGCTCGTTGGCGTGGAAGTAAAGTTTATGTCTCCGGATACCAAGGATGACTCCAAGCAGATTGAGTGTGTAAACAATGCCGTTGCAGGCGGCGTAGATGGAATTATGATTGCAGCAAACGGCCCGGATGCTATTTCAGCTTCTTTGAAGGAAGCACAAGCACAGGGAATCAAAATTGTTTATGTGGATTCTCCTGCCAATGTAGATGCTGAAGCTAGTTTTGCAACAAATAACAAACAAGGTGGAAAGACTGCCGGAGAAGAGATGAAAAAAGCTTTGGAAGCACAAGGGGTTACAGAAGGAACTATCGGTATTATCAGCACCAATGCTTCTACCCAGTCCACAGTAGACCGTGACAGCGGCTTCAGAGAGGCTTTTGAAGGCTCCAAGTTCACTATCGAAGAGACACAATACTGTGACGGAGATGCTGCGAAGGCACAGACTATTGCGGAAAACTATATTACCAAAGGAGTTGTGGGGATTTTTTTGGAGGAAATGAAGGTTCAACTGTAGGAATCGGAAATGCTATTAAGGCTTCCGGCGACAATAAGATTGTTGGTGTAGGTTTTGATAAGTCCGATAATATTAAGAGCTTAATTCAGGATGGATATCTTCTTTGCACCATGGCACAGAACCCGGATGTCATGGGTAAGATGGGTGTGGATGCATTAGTAGAATCTCTGAATGGAAAAGATTTAAAGGGTGAGACCGTAGATACCGGAGTATCTGTTTTAAATAAGGATAACCTTAAGTAAGCTTTAACAAAAGAAACAGGAAGGCGGCTTTTAGAATAATCTGAAGCCGCTTTTCTTGCATGAATTGAAGAAAAAAAGAGGGATGCATGGAGAGATATTATTTAGGCTTTGATTTAGGGGGAACAAAATCTGCTGTAATTTTGGGCAGAGATGCGGGAGATTCCATCGATATTTTGAAAAGAGAGGCAATCCCTACTTTTCAGGGAAACAGAAGTCCTTTAGAAACAATAGACTGCCTTTACAATATAGGAGAAACCTTTCTTTTAGAAAAAAATATTAGGCTGCAATCCACCGGAGTCAGTTGCGGTGGACCATTAGATGAAGAGAAAGGACTGATTCTATCGCCGCCAAACCTTCCCGGCTATGATGAAATTCCTATAAAGCGTATCTTAGAGGAAAGATTTCAAGTTCCTTCTTTTTTGGAAAATGATGCCAATGCCTGCGCTCTTTGTGAATGGAAGTTTGGAGCAGGAAAGGGCACAAAGAATATGATTTTTTTAACCTTCGGTACAGGTATGGGAGCGGGACTGATTTTGAATGGAAGCCTGTATCGGGGAAGCTCCGGAATGGCCGGAGAGGTAGGGCATATTCGTCTTTCCAAGGGTGGTTCCTTTGGTTACGGGAAAGAAGGCTCTTTTGAAGGATTTTGCTCCGGAAATGGCATTAAAGAAATGGCAAGGAGAATGTATAAGGAAAGAGAAGAAGGGGGAGCTTGGAAGAGCAGGACGAAGGGATTATAGATTTCACTGTGAAAAAAATTTGGCTTCTTTAGTAAAAAGACGGTTCTCCTTTTGCCAAGTCGGTCTTTGATCGTTCTGCCTATTATTTGGGAAGAGACTTGCCCTGTTAATCGACATCCTAAATCCGGAATGTATTGTAATCGGCAGTATTTATGAGCGATGCGAAGCTTTATTTAAAGAAAAAGTAGAGGCAGTAATTCGGGAAGAATGTTTTACAGAAAGTGTAAACTTATGTAAAATAGAAAAAAATCAAAACTTAGTGATAATATCGGAGATTATGCGGCTCTTTTCTGTTGCTATGGAAGTCCAAAGATTTGGAGCAGTTCCAAGTGGGACAAGGAAAAAAACAAGGACTATCTCAATAAATACTAACGCAAGCACAAGTATAAAATAGGCTAAAGTGACTTATCAGCCTATTTATGATATAATATATCTTAACAATAAAACGGATAAGGGGTAATAATATGGCAATTTCTTATAAACCATTATGGCACTTATTGGTAGAAAGAGAAATGAACAAAGAAGACTTAAAAAGAGCTGCAAACATAACAAGTAACATAGTTTCTAGAATGAGCAAAAAAACTCTTATGTGAACTTAGAATCATTAGAAAAGATTTGCCTGGCATTGGATTGCAGAATTGAAGATGTTATAGAAATTCATAGAAATGAGGTGGAATAAAAATGAAGAAAATATTTTTTTAGAAAGGAGGAAATAAAGTGAGTCAAGAAAATAAGATAAATCAATCTTGCTGAGGTTCAATACAAAAACCACTGGTACAGTGGAAGAAAAAGCAAATTGCCCCAAATGTCACAAAAATAGGAGAAAAGGTTAAGAATATAACTGTAAAGCATATGGTATCAGAAAACCTTATGGGAAAGGTTGTAGATGAAGAAACTTACTATTTATGTATGAATGAAGATTGTGATGTCGTGTATTATAACTTAAACAATGAAAGAGTTTTTTTATAAGGAAGATGTAAAAGTTCCTATATGGTTTAAAAAGGATGCAAATCCCAAATATATATGCTATTGCAACCAAGTTACAGAGCAACAAATTATAAACGCTGTTTTAGATGATGGTGCAAAAGAATATTAAAGATATTATTAGACTTACAGGGCAATGAAAAAAATGGAAAGTGCGAAATTAACAATCCTTTTGGGAAAAATGCTGTAGTCCTTTTATTCAAGAAACCATCAATAAGGCATTAAAAGGCTATAAATGTAATATAGAAGAGCAAACTTATAGTATGAAAAGGCTTGACGTAGAAGATGAAAGCTAAGGAAACAGGAATGAGAGTCTTGATAGCGGATGATGAAGAACGGATTTGCGAGTTAATAAAGTATTTAGGGAATTTTTCAAGAGGAAGGCATGGAATGTCTCCCTTTTGCGAAGACGGGAAAAGAGGCTTTGGAAAGGGTGGAAAAAGAACTTCCGGATCTTTTGATTACAGATATTAAGATGCCTGTTTTTTCGGGTCTGCATATTGCTAAAGAAATTGCCAGAAAGAAACTCTCTACCAAGGTTATCATTGTTTCAGCTTTTTCTGACTTTTCCTATGCCAAGGAGGGAATACAGGCAGGGGTTTCAGACTATCTGTTAAAACCGATTAAGAAAAAGGAACTGCAGGAAAGCGTTCGGAAGATTAAGGAAGAATTGACTGGGCCAAGTCTGGAAACCATGATGAAAGATATGCCTTGCTCCCATTTGGTTTCTTTGTCTAAAAAGTATATTGACCGACATTTTGAGGAGAATATCGGTTTGGAGGAAGTGGCAGAGTATTGTAAAGTCAGCGCCTCTTATTTAAGCACACAGTTTAAGAAGGAACTGTCGCTTGGTGTCAATAAGTATATTTCCGGGCTCAGGATGGAAAGAGCCAAGCTGCTTTTGGCAGAGACCAATTTGAGTATTACGGAAATTGCCTCCCAACTGTTTTATTATGATGCAAAATATTTTTCCAAATGTTTTTTTGAGAAAATGGGGATGAATCCCAAGGACTATAGGAATTCATTACATGAAAATGGAAGTGAAAAAAAGCAAGAATATAAAAAGGAACAGGGAAAAAGGCTTAGGGGAAGCGGAAAAAGAACAGCAGGAGTTCCTTATCCTCTCGCCTTCTTCGCTTGTATGCTCTAACACTTGCTTTATTTTTTTGTTATCTATTTTTATTATTTATCTACTGCTCGCAACCGGAGGCAGCTTCTTTCAGACGGGAATGAAACTGCTTCTTCTGGGGCTTCTATGTCTTTGTATATTGACACTTGCTTATTTTTATTATGACGTTCTCAGACCTTATAAAAACTTATCAGTCCACACTGCGAAGAGTCCCGGAGGGTTATAGCGAAGTGCAGGAATTGCAGGAGCTTTCGGTTTATCTGACAGAGGAAAGTCATGAAGAATACCATTATATTTCGAAATCCTCAGTGCCAATAAAATTATAGAAGAAGGGGAGAAACTGGACTATATACAAAAACTTGCAAAACCAGATGAATCCTCATTTTTCTCTATAATATTCTGGAAAAATATTCGCTCGGAAAGTCTTTTAAACGGTTTGGAGTCAGTAGCAAACATGGCAGAGCTTTTTGGGCGATTTCTATCGTTATACCATTTCCCAGGAGGAGAACTTTGTTTCTTTTAAAAGAAGAACTGGACAATGCTGAAGTATATTTTCAAATTCAGCGATTTCGGTTTTTCAAAAAAAATTAGAATTGAAAGTTAAGGTACAAGAGAATTTGTTATCTCTAAAAAGTACCAAGAATCTTATTGCAACCTATTGTGGAAAATAGTATTGTGCATGGCTTAGAGGGAAGAGAATCCGGAGGGAAGGTAGAGATTTCCATTAGCCGCAGTAATCAGCATGTTTATATTCAAGTCTCCGATGACGGCATTGGCATAGAGGAGGAGAAGCTAAGGCAGATAAATGAAGATCTTCGGAATATCCGTAGAGGATTTCAAGGAGGCGTAGTGGGAAAAAAGGATATGGGTAAGGCCGGAATGGGAGTTTCTCTCTTGAATATTCAGGAAAGAATCCATTTGCTTTACGGACGGGAATACGGTTTATATTTGCAGTCCTTAGAAAATGCCGGAACAGATGTTTGTGTGGTACTTCCCCGGGAGCTTTCCGTAAAGCAAGAAGAGGAAAGTTTTATCAGTGAAAGTCTGGATCTTTTGTCCGAGGAAGAAAATGCTTTGATTATTAACACAATCAGTACTAAAGAGCCGGAAAAAGAAGAACTTCTTTTTGTTTTAGAGCTGTATCTGTCTGAGGGAAATCACTTTACTGTAGAAAATTTATCCTTCCAGCTTTTTTCCGGAGAAAGCTTAATGTTTTTATCTTTGGACAAAGCTATTCCCAAGGATTTGATTATAGCCTTGAACGCTGAGAAAGAGCCGTATTATGGCTGTGTAAAGTCCTATGAGAACAAGATGAAAATTTTCCCAAAGGTCTGGATGGTAGGAGATGGCAGTTCCTTAATAGAGGGGCAGACTGTGCTTTCTAATCTTTTTGTCTATCAGCCGGAATATCCTCATTTTCTCCTTCGAAACAAAGAATTGATTGCCGAATATACAGACTTGTTTCCGGAACTTTCCAAAGAAATTCCCTTCCGGGAGCAGGTGGAAGCTTTGGAAGGAAAACAGAGAATTTTAGTAGAAATCATGAAAGGACTAATTGCAGGGGCCAGAGTCTTTGCTCTATGGGAAGTCCATCTAGGGAAAGAAGATGAGAAAGAGCTTTATGCCCATATAGAAAAATGGAAGAAAGAAGGCTATGCCTTTTTGTTTTTCTCTTCGGAGCCTTCGGATGCACAAAAGCCCTGTGAGCGATTGGGGATTTGGAAGGAGAGGAGAATATTGAAGGTGATTACTAATTCACTGTAAAGGGGTCTTTTACCATGGTAAAAGGAAATACATTGTTTTTCTTCGCTTGCCAAGTCTTGTGCATTACGGTATTTTATACGGGGATTGGGGCTTCACTTTTTCTTGCAGGAGTCCTTTTCGATTATCAATTATGAAAATGTAAAGAGGGTAAAGATAGGAGGTATTATGCAGCATCAAATTTTAGGAGATAACGATTGTCCTATTTTGGAAATCTACTTAAATGCGGGAGAGGCAGTGAAAATTGAGCGTGGTTCCATGGCCTATATGTGCGGTGTGGAATTACAGGGGAAGATGAATTCCGGCTCAAATGGAGGCGGCCTTGGAGGTCTACTTAGTGCCGTGGGAAGAAGTATTGCCAGCGGCGAAAGTATGTTTATTACTGAGGCTAGAGGCGTGATGAATGGGGGAAGAATCGGTGTTGCTCCCTCCATTCCCGGAAAAATTGTGCGCTTAGAAATTGGAGCAAGACAATATCGCTTAAATACCGGCGCCTTTTTAGCAGGAGACTATTCAGTGGGCTACTCTATGAAGATGCAGGATATCGGGAAAGCTTTCTTCGGTGGAACCGGTGGACTTTTCGTGATGGAAACGGAAGGACAGGGAGATGTCTTTGTCAATGCCTTTGGGGACCTTTTGGAGTTGGAAGTGCATCCGGACTGCCCAATGACGATTGACAATAACCATGTGGTAGCTTGGGACAGAAATCTGGATTATCATATTTTCGTGGCTTCCGGGACCTTCGGCTTTACAACCGGAGAAGGTCTGGTGAACCGTTTTGTAGGAGAGGGAAAGGTCTATATTCAGACCAGAAACTTAAGCAGTTTGGCTTCGGCCTTACCTCTTGCAAGCATGAATAAGAACAGCGGAAAAGGCGGATTTTCGTTCTAGTTTGATTTTTCCTGTCAGAGAACGCCCGGCATAGCAAAAGGGGCTGTAAAAAATCAAAATAATAAAGGGATTCTTTGCAATATAGGTCTGAATGAGGGGTAGTCTGAGCCCGTCGGTACTTGCGAAAAACAAGAGAAACGCAGTTTTTCGCTTAGTATCCGTTACGAAAGGACAAACTTTTCATCAGAAAAGTTGTCCTGTACAAGACCAACTTCTGAAGGAAGTTGCTTTGCGTAGCAAAGTGAGCAATGGGCTACCGAGCCCATGCTCAGTCAGGCGAAGCTAGCGAGAGCGTGCCCCAAGTTCAGACCTATATTGCGTAGAAAAATATTTTGATTTTTTTACAGCTTTTCTTACAAATCCATTTTATGAATTTC
>BNJU01001408.1_pt1 | contig 31439 bp, 48 predicted proteins | sample 8539281 | NCBI WGS metagenome assembly BNJU01 (sample SAMD00202456, study PRJDB9452) | human saliva metagenome | isolation source: human saliva | place: Japan
GTTCTTGCATATAGCTACATTGTCATAAGGTTCAAAGGCTTTTAATTCTTCAAGAGAACTGAATAAAATTAGCTTTATCATACACTCATACATATTGTTTACATATTTTATTTTAGAATTAATTTATTGGTTTAAAGCCCAATTATCTTTCTAGAAATGGCAGTGAAAATTTATTACAAGAAACTATATTAATACCTATAAGATTTTTTTAATGTATCTGGATTGTTTTAAAATAGTTCAAGATTTTCAAATAATCTTTTCCCATCTCCCAACCATAGATACTTTGGTTTATCATCTTCAATACAAACATCATTTAGCTTTTAGTAAATTCACAGTATCCATTGTAATATACTTTGTCTTGAACTCATCTATGAAAATAGTTTCATATTCATATTCAAGTTTTCAAAGATATCTGTAAGTCCATTTTCATTCATTAACTATCTTTATTGAAAATAGCTACATATGTAGATAGTAATATCATTAAAAGTAAAATTTTATCTCTTATTTTAAACATATCGAAAGTCTAAAATTTCAGGCTAGTTCAGTAATCTTTTTCTTCATAAGGTATTAAAATTTCATTATATATCTTTTACAATTTTTAAGATTTCTTGTCTTGAAATTAATATCTTTATGTCTTTATCTGTATTTTTTTTAATTTATTTCATTGTATATTAAGCCTGCTGTACCATCCTTTGAAAGAAATTACATTTTAACTAATATTCTTTTGAATCGTGATTTTTTCCTGATAGATTTACAGTCATTTTTTATACATCATTAAATCTTTTTGCATCATTTAGATATGAGAAAGCTTCTAAACTTCATAGTTTTTCTAATACTAGCTTTTCTTTATATATTCTTTATTATCTTCAAGATAAAAATATCTGTACTAGAAGAGATTAATTCATTAACCACTGAAATATAGTTATCTATTTTTTCGATTTTCTGAAAAAATTTTAAGTCATTAAATAATTTATTAGTAAAGATACTTCAAGAACTTTTTATAATAAGGAGTTCTAGCTCATCTATTAAAGAATATGATTTATCTCATTAAATTTATAAACAATATTTTAAAGATTATATTCAAAAGCATCTATAGTATGGATTTAATTTTTTATTTCTATAATATCCTTATATACATTAGATAAATTATCTAAAAATTCTATCAACAATTAAACTTTTCAATTTTTTCTATACCTGATAAGATTAATATAGTTTTTTTCTTCATCTAAATTTCATTATTTAAAAATAGTCTCTCTTACTGAAAGTTTAGAGTATTTACATATCATGATTTCTAATAAAATTCACTTAATTTTTAATATTCAACTTCTTTTATTTCAGCAGTTGCCTTTCTTGTAAAAGTCATGACCAAATATTTCTATAGTCAATAGCCTCTGTGTGGATAGAAAAGAGCAGCAATATATTCAAGAGAAAGTCTATAAGTTTTCCAGTTCCTTTTCAGCACTTTAGCGCACAACCTAATTTTTAATTTTGTTCATCAAATCACCCATTTTTCTGAGCTATTATATTCTTATATCTATATATACTCATTAAAATCAAGTCATTTTCCTTCAAAACTACTCTTATTGGAGGTGGAACTCTGATCTTGGTAGTTCTAAAATTCTTTAAGAAAAAGTCTTAAAATTATTTATCTTTTCATCTAATTGGGCTGTAGATGTTTACTGAAGTCCAAAGATCTTTTCTTCTTCCCAGAAATTGCACGCAGCACTGTAAAACAGGTAGAGGTGATCTGACATAAAACAGCTATAGAATGGGAATTCCTAATTGATCTTTCATTGCTGCTTCCTGTCTTAAAATCCGTATAACTCTGACTGTCGGTTCTATCAGTTTCGTGGGTCCTGCTCCACCATTTAAAGACAACTTGTATTCTGTATGTTCTAGGTGGGATACATTTCTTAGTTGTGAATTCTTTTCTCAGCTTCTATTCTTTGGATTTTACTATCAACTAATTCCTCCTTACTGAGACTTTTGAGATTTTTCTATATTGTTAATTAATCTAGGGAACAAAACTTCAGTCAAGTACAGTTCACTCTAAAATTTTTCTATTTTAATTTCTTTCCATATATGTCTTTCTAAATATTCTTTTATTTCTTGCTGAAGAGGGTGATAGTACTCTCTTTTAATATATTTTCCAATTAGTCTCTTAAATATGACTTCTAAGGAGTTTTGTGTAAAATGTCCTAGTACCTTGGAGACCTTACCATTAACTGGACTTGTTTCACCTAATACTCTATTGCACGATTTTATCTAGAGTTTGACACTCTGTCAATAGGATATCGTCATTATGCCTCTCTAAGTTAAAGTATGTGCATTATGAAATCAGTATTTTTCTTTGAAATGCTCTAAAAATACAGGATCTTTTTGAAAGTCTTCGTTTTGTTTTGTAAATAACATGCTTCAAAATCCTCAAAATCATTTATTATGTTCTTTAGCAGGAATATTTATTCACAAGTTCATATCGAAAAGGAGAAAATCATTTGTATCCTGATTTACTGAGAATAAACAGTAATCTTATCCAAAATTTAATATATTCTGAAAAACCTCATACTTTGTATAGAGTTTCATCTTCATTTGTTTTAAAAGTAACTATGTCTGTGCTCAAATAAATCTGTTATTAGCTTTTATTTTTGGTAAACTTTGGCTATCAGCATACAAAAGCAGATTCTCTAAATTTTAGAGAATATTTGAGTGAATTAAATTCTTTTAATTCTTTATCTTTTATCTCTATAGAATAGATATCGATTTTATTTAAGTAGTTAAAAATAGTGTCATGTTCTTACTATATTTTTGAAAAACTATCAAAGCTATGAAAGAATTCTATATTTTTCATTAGAATTTAAAAGTCCTAAAATTTCATAAATTTTTATCATATAGACTATCAAATTTATTCTCCGTCGAAATCTATATCGTTTTGAACTAAAGAAATTGGTGCATAGAAAAATTATTTAAATCATCTATATTATTAATATTATCATTACTATTTAAAGTTTCAAAAATTAGGTTAACTTTATCTTTTAAGTTTTCATCATCATTTAAAAATAGGAATAATAATCTTCTCTCAACAGATTTTTAATGGAATGTATCATAATCTTCAGAAATAATTTTTCACAAAACATTTATAGCCTTCAACATCAAGACCATAGAATTCCATAAAGGCTGAGTTAAATATATTTTCTTTTTACTATATCTATAAGATTTTATTTCATGATCTATTCCATTTACAAAGATTAAGATAAGTTTCAATTATTTTATAGATTTTTGTATCATTCAAATAGTATTTATTTGATTTTGTAAATGAGAGTATCTATCTTCCTTTGTTAGCATCATGTTGTAATAGTGTATATTGTCTTGATAAAAATCATAGTATAAAGTTCTAATTCGTTTGAATATTTTTCGCAAGCTCTATATCCATATCTATAAGACTAACTTTATTTGATTTTAATTTATCTCTTGAAGTCTTTATCTTCCATTTGTAATGTAATTTCTATATCATAATAATTTTTTAAAAGTTTCTAAAAATCTTTGAGAAATTGTATGGAAAATCAACAATATCAAAAGACTAGTTTTTATATTTTTTAAATCTAGTTTTAAATTAGTTATAAGTAAAATAATCACTTGGAAGATAAGAGTTCTCTTTAAAAATTTATCCATTTCATTTTTATTTTCAAAAATAGTTTCAAATTTTTCTTTCTATGCCACTTTAGATAAGTTCAAACTTTCTAAATCTTCCTTGTTTCTTATATAAGAGAAACTCAAAGAAATCATCAGCAATTTCTATATCAATCAAAGTAGTAATATTCAATTTTTCTTGATATCATCTTTAAGGTATGAATAAAATAAAAGAATCTTTTAATATCTTTTAGAATTTTTATCTGAAATAAAATTTTTATCTAAAAATCTTCAAAAGAGATAAGATTAGTTTTTACTCTTAATTGTCCTTTATTTACATAAGCAAAATATTGTTTCTTAGCTAATTCATTTTCAACAATAATAAGTTTATCTCCTGGAGTTTTTCTATTGTTGATAAAAAGCTCATTATTTGCTGATTGATTATAATTTAAATACCTATACTTTATTTGCTTCATAAGATACCTTCTTTTTTATCTTCAAATAACTTTAATGCAAGCATAGTTTTAGAGTCTTCAAAAAGAAAAAAATATCTATATCGTTAAAAGGAATTTTAACAACTTCTAAAAATTCATTTTCATCTAATGATTGTTGAGTTTTTACTAAATCAGTAGCATAAAATAAATGATACTGTCCAGCATTTATTCCAGCTGAATTATAGTAGTACATATTTTTCCCATTTATTTTGCTCTATATCCAATCTCTTCTTCAAATTCTCTTTTGCAGCATCTAGTATATCTTCACCTTTTTCGACTAAGCCTGCAGGAATTTCTATAAGTTCTTTTTATTGCAGGTCTATATTGTTTTAACAAAAAGATTTCATTTTCAAGTTCAGCTATTATAGCTACAACCTCTTTTTCCCAGTAAAAGTCCATGTCACAACATTGTCATTAGGTAGAGCTAATGTTTCTTCAAATACAGTTATTACATCATTTTTTAAAAAACTTGTGATATATGCTAAATTTCATTTAAGATTTCCCTTTTTAATACACTTTTCTATATGATACCATACTAAAAAATAAAAAAGAGGCTGTTGTAAAATTAAATTTCAATCCTAAAAGTAAAAATAAGTGAATTACGAATGGAAATTTTCAGATAAAAATCAAATAGAATGAGCCGAGTAATTGTCGGAGTGTCTGAGCGTAGCGATCTTAGAAAGTCTTAATGAACTTGTTCATTTAGAATTTCTTACAGATCCGAAAGTACAGCGAGATTCTTTGATTTTTATCGTTAAGAAAGTCACTCAGTAATGAACTATTTTTTATTTACTTTTGTGAATTTACAACAGCCTCTATAAAATATTTTTGGCAAATAAAATAAGCTACTTCATAAGTCAAACAATTATCTTTAAAGCTTTTTATTTTTGAAAAAGAGCTCTTTGAAAAACCTGTAACTCCAGTATATTTTAAATGTCTTAAAACAGATAAAGGATTTTTCAAAATCTATCTTTTATAGTTTCCTTATATGTTTTAAATTTTTGAAAGTATTTTGCAATAATTTTTTTCAATCTCTTCAATTTTTAAATAATTTTAAGATATGTCAAAATGATTTTTTTATTTCTAATAAATTTCCAAAAACATAGGTAGAGAAACATAAAATATCAGTATTTCTCAGCAATATTTCTTATAAGGTTTTCCAAACCATCTATCCATTGAAAAACTGAACTTGAAACAACCAAATCCTTTTTGGTATATCAATTTCTTCAATATTTTTCTTTGATAAAAATATTATAATTTATATCTTTTATAAAAACTTTTTGACATCAAATATATCATTTAAAATTAAAGATGATTTAGGAAAAAAATTTTCTATACTCTCTTGTAAAAATTCCAGTTCCACAACCTATTTCAAAAATTGAATTAACATCACTTTTTAATATATCAGCATCTTTCCATATAAGATAAGAGATGTTCAGCTACTTGTTTTTGAGCTAAAGAATTTTTCATAGGTGCTGTAATGCTTATCAAAAATTCATTTTTATTTTTCCTCTCTATATTTATAATATCTTTGAAATCAGTAAAAATATGAAAAAGGATAATGACCACATAGCTATTAACTCATAAGCTATGTTATTGGCTTTGACAATATTTTTCTACTTTATTTGCAGGAATAATTCTATCATTTTTACCTATATAGTAGAAAATTGATATAATTTGGAATAGCTTTATAGTTATCTTTTAAAATATTGTAGCTCATATTTAGCTTCTTCCAAAGTTTTATCAGATCTTCCAAAAAGCTTTCATCAATATCCATATTTAAGTAAAAACTTTTCTAAATTTTTTCCTTATCTAAAGTTTCAAGAGTCATATTGAACATTTTTTCATTGATGCCAAATTTCCCAATAGTTTCAGGAAGTCCGTTGATAGCAATAGCTTTTTCTGTAGACTAAATCCTGACTTTTCTGATAAAAACTTATTTAAATAATAAACTCCAAAAGAATAAGCTATAAAGATATCCCTTTATCTATAGAAGTCTTATCGATATTATATGGGAAAATTAGTAACTTTTTATTTCATATTCAGTTGAATTTTTTAAGAGGGCTTAGTAAAATTTTTGATCCATGGCTCAACCATTAAAAATATATTTTAGACATTTTACATCACACCTAATTTTTTCATTTCAGCTTTTAAAATCTTAAAGAAAGCATCTAAGTCTTCTTTTTCATATTTGCAGTTAAACTTATTCTAAGTCTAGCAGTATCCTTTTGGTACAGTAGGCTCTTTTATTGGATAAATTAGATAACCTTTTTCTTTTTTAAAGCTTCTGAAAGATTTATAGTTTTAAGATTATCTCAATAATTATACTTATAATATGACTTGTTGAAGATGTCTCAATATTAGCTTTTTAAGAGTAGTCAAAGAAAAATTAACTAGGTCTTTCAATTTTTCAATCTTATCATGAAAAAAGAGTTAAATTTTCTAAAATGAATAGATTCCATAAATTATTTACAGGTGGCAATGCTGTAGAATAAATAAATTTTTCTACTTTTATTTATTAGATAGTTTTTATATATTTCATCGCAGATAACATAAGCTCCAACTGAAGCACCTGCCTTACCCTAAAGGTATAATTAAAAATCTATTTTATCAATTAATTTTTCATTGTATGCAATACCATAGTTATATACTCCATAGAATGAGCTTCATCAACCATTAAAAAGTAAATTTATATTCATCTTTTAAAGCACAGATTTTTCTTTAAGGTCTGCACAGTCTCCATCCATGCTGTAAATGACTCTGTTACAACTAAGATATCATCATGAGTTTTAGAATATTTTTAATAACTTTTTCTAAAGCATCACATCTAAATGATTATACCTTAAAACTTTTAGCATTTGAGTTTATACAACCATCATATGCTAGCATGATTTAATCTATCAGTTATAATAAGAATTTTTTTATCAAAAAGTTTCTATAACTGAAGAATTAACATCAAAACCCGAGTTAAAAACAAGACAAGGCTTTCATAAATTTCTTCAACTTTTTTCTAATCTCATCACAGTTTGATATGAACCATCTATTAATCTTGATGAAGACGATGATAATTATAATTATCAAAAGTGTAGTTTTCGTAAAAACTTTTTGAGATAAAGATTTATCATTTGCTAAACCTAAAGTAGTCATTAGAAGAAAAATTATAAAGAGCTTTTTATCATTAGTCTTTATAGTTCTAAATCTATTTTCAGTTTTAAATCCTCTAGTTCTTTAATAATATTTTCTTTTAGCATAGTAATCTCCCAATATTCTTTTAGTTTATTAACTAAGCTAAAATAAAGGCTTTTAGCTATATATATAATATCACAAGAATCTAAAATATTATAGTATAAACTTTTAATTTTTCTAGAAAATTTTTATAATATTCCTCAACATCATTTGAATCATTAAAACCTTGCATTCTAGCTAAATTATCCATATTTTTTATAGCTAGATTTATATTTTTTCTTTATTTATCAGCACTATAGTTTAAATATAAAGCTGCAAAGTTTTTCAGAATATGATAAAGCTCTCCTCTTAAATATGTTTCTATAGATGTTTCAATATCATCATCTTCTGAGAATAAAGAGGTCTACCCATAGATGAAAATATATGGATATCTTTTCAAAAATTCTTTTTCCCATTCCCATATAGATAAACATAATTTTTATTTACTAAAGTCATCACTAGCTTTTTCTAAAATATCTTTTATTTTTCATATTCTTCTGAGTGAATTATACTTCATCATTTGAGCATATTTTTGAAATAAAGGATTATTCTTTTGAGTTTAAATCTTCTAAGTATGATATCAAAGTTTCTTCATTAAAAGTTTCCCATTGAGATTTTTCTCATATACATAAAGTCTTCTCTATTATCTTGGCAATCTGCTCTACCAATATTATTTTAAATTAGAAAAATACTTCCATTCTTTTCTAGGATTTCTTCAATTATCTTTTTCTTTTTCCATTTTCCACCTCCAATAAAGAAACCCTTGCATCAGACGTATCTGTGCCATACTGACAAGCAAGAAGGTGTTGTCAATATTAATCCAACCATGGAGGTAATTTTTAAAGAACTCATCATCTATATTTTTGAATATCCACTCCTAAATCCCCTAAAAATTCACTGCCACAGTTAGTTAATTTTTGATTTCTTAACTCTTCAGCTAAGACTTTACAAATCTTTTCTTACATAAGGTATTTTATTTTGTGCAAACACCATATCTTCTAATAATTTATGTATTTCTTCTCCTAAGATTTTTAAATCTAGTAAAAGCTCTATTAGACCATTTATAGAAAATTTTATATCTTCTATTCAATAGAAATACTAAATGTATTACTTCGTCAACAAAAAGATATAGACATTGATTAGCAGCGACTAGATCATTTCTTTTTAAACATCTAGTATAGTTATATTGTCCATGTTGTGAAATATTCACAAGTCTAGTAGCTATCTTATTTTGTCTCATTGCTTCAGGATAGTAGTTTAATAAATCATTACGAATTTTTGTAAACTCTCTAAGTTATCTAAAAATACTTCTCCATTTTGTAACTGTTGCTAAAGCAGTTTCTGGAATTTTTATGATCAGCTATCGTTTCAGGAGCTTTTTGAAGAACCTAAAAATTTAAAATAGAAGTCTTCTATATTTTAAAAGCCCTCTTCTATCTGAACCCCATTCACTTTCTTTTTAATTCTTGAAAGCCTAAATAAGTTTTGGGGTAATTTTTAATACTTCATTGATTTTTATCTTTATGTTTTAAATAATCATCTTTTTCTTAGCCATATACACTGATGAATCAAAGTCATGATCTTGAGAAATTTTATCATCATAACCATAACATTCTGAACCTTCTCCAACTAAACCAAAAGCACATAGAGAAGTACATTATTTAGATTTTTCAAATTCAGGTAGAACTAGATCATAAAAATATCTTTTGAAAGCTCTAAACTCATAATATTTTTCTAAATCTTCTTTTTGGAATTTTTCTTCAACTTCATTATTATTCACTTTAGTCTTTTTGAGAAGAATTAGTATTAGATTTTCTAATTCTTCTTTAATAAATTCTATATTGCTAAGAATATTCTTATAATTATCACTATCTAAGCCCATAGTTTTGAAAATTTCTGCTGCCTTTTTCAAAAACTCTATAGCTTTCTCTAATTGTCTTTCGTTGTAATAATATATTGCCATATTATTTAAAGAAGCTGAGTAAAGTGGATGTTCCTTACCTACATTTTTCAAAAATTTCAATAGCTTTATACAGATATTCAACTGCTTTTTCTTTCATTCCAAGTTGATAACAAGGATTGAATAAGTTACTTAATGTTACAGCATATTCAAGAAGGTATTCTTCACTATCATAATTCTTTAATATATCTAAGCTCTTTAAATGTAGTTCATAAGCCGCTTTTCACATTACCAACATTTTGATAATATAATCCAAAGTTATTACATAGCCCAGCATAAGAGAATGAGTTATCAGCTGAATTATCTTGATAGATTTTAACTATTTTCTTATAGTTTTTCTTCAAGCAGGTTAAATTTTTGTGCAAATCTATATACCTCAGTTAAATTTAAAAGGCTAGTAGCATAAGGAAGATTGTTATCTCCATACTTTTTCTTTATAATTTCTAAAGATTTTTAGTAAATTAGCTTCTGCCTCATCATAATAACCAACATATTTTAAAGTTCCACCTAATTCATTTAAAAGCCTTAATATATTCATCACTTTCTAAACCATATTGTTTTTTCAGTTTCATTTTACAGACTTCTCTCAATATTTCAATTTCTTTTAGAATATTACCTTCTGTTTGGTATTGCTCTCTTTTTATTTAATTCATCTAATTTCATTCTATCACCAGTTTAATTTTTATTCTCTATTATATCATTTTTATAAAAATCATAAGAAAAAGCTGTTACATTTTTTGTAACAGCCTTATAATTTAGTCAAATAAACTTAGATATTTTTTTCTATATGTATCCCTTTTTCTTATCTTCTTGGTCTTTTATTTTTCAAAAACAATTTCTTTTACAATTTTCATTGCTTTTTCTGTAGCAACTTTTAAAGATTTCCCCTCTAATGTTTCACTTATTATAACAGAGAAAATATATCACCTGTTCCTGGAAAAATAAGTCGGAATTTCTTCATAAGGTAAATGAAGTATTCATTAATTTTACTGTCAAACCCAGCAACCATTCTAGTTTCAACAGAAGGGATTGAAGTAACTATAACAGATTTTGCACCTATTCCTCTTATTTTATTTATAATTGAGTTTATTTCTTCAGTTGAAATACCTTCTTTGTATTTAGTATTTGTCAAAAGACAACTTTCAGTATAGTTAGGCATTGTTACATCAGAAACAGCGATAATATTTTTTCATATAATCTACAGTATCAGGACTGATTCCAGAATATAATTCTCCATTGTCTGCCATTATAGGATCGTTAAAAATAAGAACTCCCTTTTTTTAGATTGCTCCTCACAAAACTTTGATATAATTTCCATTTGTTTTTGTGTAAAATAAAACCTGTTGAAATAACATCAAAAGAAAAATTTAAATCTTTCCAGATTTTTAAAGTTTCTTCTAGATACTCAGTTGTATCTTCTATTCTAAATTTTCTCATAATTTAAAGTATTAGAAACTATTGCTGTGGGTAAGTTATAAAGATTAAACCTTTGTAAGATAAAATAGGTAGCATAGCTGATAAAGCAACTTTTTCCATATCCTGCTATATCATTAATTAAAAAGCACCTTTGTATCTTGTGTTGACATAAGTATTACCTCCATAAAAGTTGTGATAAATTCACAATTTAATAAATTTTATCTATATCTAAATTTTAGATATTCTTTTATATTGATCTTTTGTTTCTTCGTTTCTAAGTCCAAATTCAATATTGACTTTAAGAAGACCAGCCTTACTTCTATATCATATCTTTTTCCAATAAAATTATATGATAAAACATCTTCTCCATCTTTTTAACATAGCAAGTATTCCATCTGTTAATTGAATTTCTGCGTTTTTCCTGGTTTAGTTTCTTCTAAATACTTAAAAACTTTCCCTGAAAGAAGTATCTTCTAAAGCAAGCTATTCTTGAAGGAGCATCTTCTAGAAGGTTTTTCTAAAAAATCTAGCATTTGAAAAGTAGCTTCATCAAATTTATCTCCTAATTTTGCTATGCCATATTTAGAAACATCTTCAGTTGCAACTTCTTGGCAACCCTATTATACTTTTTCCATAAAAGTTCATATTTTTCTATCATTTGTTTAATGACAGGTTTTTCAGGATTATATATAATATCATCACCTAAAGCAATAACAAAAAGGATCATCTCCTATAAAAGATTTTTGCCTTTAATATTGCATGACCTAAACTAAGTGGCATATTCTGTCTTACATAATAGATATTTGCCATAGTTGAGATATGAGAAACTTTATCTAGTAATTCAGACTTATGCTCATTTTTAAAGTATTTTTCTAATTCATAAGAAAAATCAAAAATGATCTTCTATTGAATTTTTATTTCTTCCTGTTATTATAACAATATCTGTTATTCCAGAAGCAACAAGTTCTTCAACTATATATTGCAACGAAGGTTTATCAACTATTGTTAGCATTTCTTTAGGGTAGTGCCTTTGTTGCAGGAGAAGCCTTGTCCCTAGACCTGCAGCAGGAATAACAGCTTTAGTGACTTTTTCATAAAAAGCCTCGCTTAGAGACATTTTTTCTCCATAATGAGTTTCTTTTTAAATTTTTCTCCTCCTATCATCACTATAATCTAATTCTCTATCTTCTGTTTTTATCAACTTCTTCATTTATATAGTGATTTATAGAATAAAAATATCCTCTATCATTTTACATCATCTTTTAAAGTTAAAAATTCATAGTCATTTGGAACAAGTTCTAAAGCCTTTTCTATACATATAAACTTTATCAAGTTCTCCAAATTTATAGTATAATCTTCCAAGTTCTAACCAATTCCCAAGGATAAGTAGGGTCAGCTTCTGTTCCTATAAAAATATTTTAAAAGCTTCTTCATATTTTCTAAGTCTTGAAATAGAAACAGCATATCTATAACACCAAATAGGATTTTTATTCCTTTATTTTCTACTTTTCTTTAGTATTTTTCTGCTCTCGCATATCCTTTATATGACCATAAGTTAATATATACAAAGGCTCTCCAAAGTGCTACATCTAAATCATTATTCATCTCTTCATCAGAATAATTATTATTAGCTTGAATTTCATTTATTCTATCTATTATTTCACTAAAATATTCTACATTTTTCAAAAATTTTTCATCTTTTTACTAATAATTCCCATGACTACCCCTTTATGGTCCAAAAATTAACTTACAATAGCTCCTGCTTGAACAGATTTATCAATTTTTATTAAAGAGACTACCATTTTTATCTTCAGTAGTTAGTAACATTCCTTGTGATAATTCACCTTTTAGTTTAGCGAATTTCAAGTTAGCAACAGCTAAAACTTTTTCTCCAACTAAAGCTTTTATAGTCAGAGTAAAATTTAGCAAGACCTGAGATTATTTGTCTTTCAAATTCTCCATCAAAATACTTTGAATTTAAGTAATTTATCTGCTCCCTTGACTTTATCCATCTAAGATTTCAACAACCTTTATCTGAACTTTATTAAAATCATCTATAGCAATAGGATTTTCTATTTTTAATTCTTTTTAACTTCTTCAACAACTTCTTCTTTATCAATTTCTATTCTTGGGAATATTGGACTTGCTTTCACCAAAGCTGATGTCCTTCTTTGAAAATATTCCATTCTTTTTATGTCATCAAACTTTAAGCTAGTAATATCTTTATCTATACCTAATTGATTAGAAATTTTTGACAGATTCAGGCATATAAGGAGCTATTAAAAATGCTATTTTTATAGAGTCCTTCACATAAGATATTCATAACAGCAGCAAGTCTAGATTTTTAGTTTCATCTTTTGCTAAAGTCCAAGGCATAGTTTCATCTATATTTATTTAATCTTGAAATAAATTTCCAGATAGTTTCTAATGCTCTTGAGATTCAAATAAATACATATTTTTCAACATCTTTAATAGTTTCATCAAACATAGCTTTGATTACATCATCTATTTCTTCAGAAGTAGATGAAGCTATACTCCATTAAAATATTTTATACATTCCTAATGTTCTATTTAATAAGTTTCCTAAATCATTTACTAGCTAAATCTGAATTTAATCTTCCTACTATTCCTTTTGTAGAATAGTCACCATCAGTACCAAAGTTTGCTTCTCTTAAAAGATAATATCTGAAGCATCTACTCCATATTTTTAATTTCTACTATATGGATCTACAACATTACCCTTTGATTTAGACATCACCTTCAGATGTCCGCAACCATGAGCAAGCTATGCTATCTCGTAATTAATTCCAGCTGATAAAAACGCACAAGGCAAATACAGCATGGAATCTTATTATATCTTTTTCCTATTAAGTGAACTACTCTTGCATCATTCCAGAATTTATCAAATTTCTTATCATCATTTTCAAATCCTGCTGATGTGATGTAGTTTGTCAAAGCATCAAACCAAACATAAGTAATATGTCCAGGTGCAAATTCTATAGAATTCCCCTAAGTAAATGTATTTCTTGAGATTGATAAATCTTGTAAACCTTGTTTAATAAAAGAAATTACTTCGTTTCTACGTGAATGAGGTAGAATAAAGTCAGGATGTTCATCTATATGTTTAGAGTAGAGCATCTGCATATGACATTTTAAAGAAGTATGATTCTTCTTTTAAAACAGTAAGCTCTTTCCGCAGTCAGGACACTTGTTACTACCATTTAATTGATTTTCAGGAAAGAAAAGTTTCACAAGAAACACAATATTTCCTTCGTATTCTCCTTTATAGATGTCACCTTTTTCATGAACTATTTCTAAAATCTTTTAACTGCTTTTTATGTCTTTCTTCAGTTGTTCTGATAAAATCATCATATTTTATATTTAGTGCAGCCCACATATTTTTAAAGTTAGAGTCATTTTATCTGTCCAAGCTTGTGGAGTAAATCCATGTTGTTCTGCTGCTTTGTTCAACCTTTGTCCATGTTCATCAAGTCCTGTAACAAAATGAGTATCCATTCCCCATTGACTTATTATATCTATTAATAACATCTGCTGCTATTGTTGTATATGCACTTCCTACATGAGGATCACCATTTACATAATATATTGGTGTACCTACAAAAATTCTTTTCATATTCTTCACTTACCCTTCATAGATTTTTATTTTAAATCATTTATGAGTATTTTCTACAATTTCATATATTTATCTAAATCTTCATTTTCATCAATTATCATAGCTTCACCTAAGACAATTCTTACCTTTGAAAAGGTTTAGAATTCAAATTTATCCAAGTTTTTCAATATCCACTTATTAGTATATGAAATTCCTACTGGAACAAGTGGTACGAAGTTTTTGGCACAGGTATAGTAAACCTTTCTTTGCTTTTTCTTTTAGAGTCTTAGAGATCATCTAAAGGAGTCCCTATTGAATAACCTTTTTAAATATTTTAAAAGAGATATCGTACTTGAAATTGATTTTTATCAGATGAACCTCTTACAAGAACGTGAGCCCATTTTTCAAGAGGAACAGAAATTAGTTCACCATCTTTAGTAGGACTTGACATTGCAAGTTTCTTCTCAACATCTTTAAAGAATATCGGAGTTATAAAAAGTTTACTATGCCAGAATCCATAGATATGAGCTTTTTATATCTATATTATGTTTTATTCACAATTTCTACTCTTAAAGTAAAAGATATAATTCTTAAATGTAATAAAGTAATGTACCTAATATCCTATATTTTTTTATTTTCTTCCATAATCACCTCTTAAGAAAATAACTCAAGAGAAATTAAATCTTGAGTTTCTCTTTAAAATAAGCTAGGAATATTTATTCCACCTGTTACTTTTTGCCATTTCTTTTTCAGCTAATTCTTCAGCTTCAGCCATAGCATTTTTAACAGCTGTTAGTATTAGGTCTTCTAACATTTCTTTGTCAGTAGCAGCCTCTTTTATTATTTCATCAGATAACTTTACTTACAAGTTCTTTTTGACCATTAACTTTTACAGAAACAGCTCCTCCACCAACAGATGAACTAACTTCTTTAGATTTTAATTCTTCTTGAATTTCTAACATTTGTTGTTGCATAACTGAGCTTGTTTTACTATATCAGCTTGATTACCAGCTGGTTTAGCATCTTTTAAGTTTTCTAACCATTTTATCCTCCTAAAAACTTTTACATATTTTTAATTATACACATAATTTACAAATAATTCAATATCTATTTAAAATTTGTAAAAATATTTTTTTAGAATATAATAATTTAACAATATTAAGTTTTAAAAGAGGGAAAACTATGGAAAAATAATTTATTTAAAAATACATTCAGAATATAAGCCTGTGGAGATCAACCTACTGCAATAGAGAGTATAGTTAAAAATATAGAAAGGGAGTTAAAGATCAAGTTCTTTAGGAGTAACAGGTTCAGGAAAAACATTTACTATAGCTAATGTTATAGAAAGACTACAAAGACCTGCTTTAATAATTGCACCAAATAAAACTTTAGCAGCTCAACTTTATTCAGAGTACAAAGAAATTTTTCCTGAAAATGCAGTAGAATACTGTTTCATACTATGATTACTACCAACCTGAAGCCTATATAAAACAACAGATACCTATATAGAAAAAGATTCATCAGTCAACGATGAGATAGATAAACTTCGTAATGCAGCAACAGCAGCCTTAATTCATAGAAGAGATGTTATTGTGTAGCATCCGTATCTTCTATCTATGGTTTAGGATCACCTGATACTTATAGAAAAATGACTATTCATAGATAAGGGCAAACTAGTATTCAAAGAAAAGATTAATGAAAAATTAATTGCCTTAAGATATGAAAGAAATGATATTGCGCTTTTGAAAGAGGAAAAATTTAGAATAAAAAGGTGATGTTATAGATACTTTATCCTTCATATATGAATAATGGTTATAGGCTTGAGTATTGGGGAGATGACTTAGAAGAAATTTCTGAAATCAACACTTTAACAGGTCAGAAAATTAAAAAGAACCTGAGAGAATAGTTATCTATCCAGCTACACAGTATCTAACAGCTGATGATGATAAAATAGAATTATAGAAGAAATAAAGGAAGATTTAAGAGTAGAAGTAAAAACTTTGAAGATGAGAAAAAGCTTTTTAGAAGCTCAGAGATTAAGACAAAGAACAGAATATGATTTAGAAATGATAAATGAAATAGGCTATTGTAAAGGAATTGAAAACTATTCAAGATATTTATCAGGTAAAAGACCTGAGAAACACCAGATACCTTATTTGAATATTTTCCAAAAGATTTCTACTTTTTATAGATGAGTCACATATAACAGTACCACAAGTTAGAGAGTATGTACAATGAGATAGAGCAGAAAAGAAGCTTTAGTTGAAAATGGTTTTAGATTGAAAGCAGCCCTTGATAACAGACCACTGAAATTTGAAGACTGAGAAAAATCTAATCAGACAGTTTTTATTTCTGCAACACCAGGAGATTTTGAAATTGAAGTTTCTGATAATAATATAGCTGAACAACTTATAAGACCAACAGGTATAGTTGATCCAGAAATTGAAATAAGACCAACTAAAAATCAAGTTGATGATTTACTAGATGAAATAAGAAAAAGAGTTGCTAAAAAGAAAGAGTACTTGTTTACTACACTTACTAGAAATAGCAGAAGAGCTTACAGAATACTATATTGAATTAGGTGTTAAGGTAAAATATATGCACTCTGATATTGATACTTTAGAAAGAATTGAAATTATTAGAGCATTAAGAAAAGGTGAAATTGATGTTATCATAGGTATTAACCTTTTTAAGAGAAGGATTAGATATACCTGAAGTATCTTTGGTTGCTATTATGGAAGCAGATAAAGAAGGTTTTTAAGAAGTAGAAGATCTTTAGTTCAAACTATAGGTAGAGCTGCAAGAAATGTTGAAGGTAGAGTTATTCTTTATGCTGACATTATGACAGATTCTATGAAGGAAGCTATAATAGAAACTGAAAGAAGAAGAAAGATACAAAAAGAATATAATGCTTATAATAACATAGATCCAAAAAGTATTGTTAAAAGAAATAGCTGAGGACTTAATCAATTTAGATTATGGTATTGAAGATAAAAAGTTTGAAAATGATAAGAAAGTATTTAGAAGTAAAGCAGACATTGAGAAAGAAATAGCTAAACTTGAAAAGAAAAATCAAGAAACTTGTAGAAGAACTTGATTTTTGAGCAAGCGATAGTTTTAAGAGATGAAATGTTAAAAATTAAAAGAATTGACTAGATTTCTAAAAATAGAAAGGTTGATTATGGAACGAATAATTTATGCACTATGATATGGATGCTTTCTATGCTTCTATTGAAATAAATAGAAATCCAAAATTAAAAATAAACCTTTAGTTGTTGGAGAAAATATTGTTACAACTGCTGAGTTATGAAGCAAGAAAATATGGTATACATTCTGCAATGAAAGTTTCAGATGCTAAGTTACTCTGTCCAAAACTTATAGCTATACCTGTGGATAAAAAGAATATATTAGAATTTCTAATGAGATTCATAACTTGATTTTAAAAATAACTAATAAGGTTGAATTCATTGCTACAGATGAAGGCTACAAATTTAACAGGAATAGTAAAACCTGAAATACAATTTGCTTTTGAAATTTAAAAAAGAATAAAAAGAATTAACTAATTTAACTTGTTCTGTAGGAATAGGTTTTCAATAAACTATCTGCAAAGATTGCCAGTGATATAAATAAACCTTTTGGCATATATATTTTTGAAAATGAAAAAGACTTTGTTGAATATATCTCAGATATAAAGTATTCCTGAGTTGGAAAAATTCTTTGAAATTTTAAAGCATGATAAAATTTTTCTTGCAAAAGATGTTTTTAAATATTCTTTTGATTATTTAGTTAAAAAATATAGGGAAATCTCGTGGAGAAAATTTATATTGTTCTGTCAGAGGAATAAATCATGATGAGGTTGAATATGAAAGAGAGATTCATTCAATAGAAATGAGAAACTTATTCTATACCTTTTACAAACTACTTCAGAATTAGAAAAGAGTTTAATTCTTTATTCGAATATACTTATCAAAAGATTGATATAATATATATTTTCTCAGTGTTACTGTAAAGATAAGATATTCATCTTTAAAACTTATACTAAAAAGTAAAAATTAAAATTTGCACAAAAGATAAAGATTTTCTTTATAATGAGATGCTAGAACTTTTAAATTCATTTGAGCTAGAAGATGAGATAAGACTTTTAGGAATATACTTTTGGTGACATAAAAAGAAACACATTGATACAATTATCAATTAATGAGAGTTTGAAAAATAAAATAAGAAAAATTTAAAATAAACTATTTACAAAAATCAATAAATAGTGTATTATATTCGTAGATAAATAAAAGCTTAAAAATTCGTATAAGCCTAAAATATGGAAAGGTGTCTCTACGGTTAACCGCAAATTAACCAACTACGAAAAATATTTTTACTGTATTTCTTTTTGATATAGAAATTTATTTTTGTATATTTAACGAGATGGAGGGAAAACAGTGAAGTTAATAACTAAAATAATAAATAGAATAAAGATTTAAGATAGCTGTTTTCAAAGGATAGTTGTGAACAGTTATAAGTGTGATTGTAAAACAATAATCTGAGTGTTTTTGCTCAGATGTTATTATAAACTATTATAAACTATTATGGAGGAAAAGAATGTCAGATTTAAGATTTTTGTTGAGAAGAAAAAGGTTTTGATTTAGATGCAAAAAGATTGGAGAAACAACTAAGAGAAGAATTAGGAATAGACATAAAAATCTAAGACTAATTAATGTTATGATATCTTTAATCTAAGTGCTGATAAAGAAAAATGTTAAGAAGATGATACTATCAGAACCAGTTACTGACTCAATAACAGAAGAGTTAGATTTAAAGGGGAAAAATATTTTGCTGTTGAATTTCTACCTGGTCAATTTGATCGAAAGAGCAGATTCAGCAATACAATGTATTGATATAGTATCAACAGTTAAACAAAATGTAGATGTCTTAACTTCAAAAATTATAATATTAAATGATGAAATTACTGATGAAGAGTTAAATAGAATCAAGAAATTTTTATATAAATCCTATTGAAATGAGAGAAAAAGGATTTATCAGTTTTAAAGAAAGAAGAAATCTTATTTAATTCAGAAGTTATTACCTATGATAACTTCACTTCATTGAATGATGCTGAAATTGAAAAATGAGAACTGATTTAGGACTTTCAATGTCTTTTGAAGATTTGAAATTTGTTCAAGATCACTATAAAAGAAATAGGAAGAAATCCTACTGAAACAGAAATAAAAGTTTTAGATACTTATTGGTCTGACCACTGTAGACATACAACTTTTTGAAACAAAGATAAACAAAGTTACATTCCCAAATTCTGAATTTGGAAAAACAAATGGAAAAAAAGAGTTTAATGAAATACTTAAAATTAAAGGAAGATGTATCTAAGAAAAGAGCAGTTTCTTTTAATGGATATGGCGACAATAGTTGCAAAATATCTAAAGAAAGAAGGAAAAATTAGATATTTAGAAGTTTCTGAAAGAAAATAATGCTTGTTCTGTATATGTAGATGTTGAAGTAGAAGATTTTGAAGGAAAAAAATCTATTGAAAAATGGCTATTGATGTTTAAAAATGAAACTCATAATCACCCAACTGAAATAGAACCATTTGGAGGAGCTTCAACTTGTTTAGGTGGAGCTATAAGAGACCCATTATCAGGAAGAGCTTATGTGTATCAAGCAATCAGAGTTACAGGTTCAGGAAATCCTCTTGAAACTGTTGAAGAAACTTTAAAAGGAAAATTACCACAAAAGAAGATTACAACAGGAGCAGCTAGTGGATATGCTTCTTATGGAAACCAAATAGGAATTGCAACTTCATTGGTATCAGAAATCTATCATGATGGATACAAAGCAAAAAGAATGGAAGTTGGAGCAGTTGTAGCTGCAGCACCTGTAGAAAACGTAGTTAGAAAATCTCCTGTACCTACAGATAGCATAATTATTATAGGTGGAAAAACTGGAAGAGATGGTTGTGGAGGAGCAACAGGATCTTCTAAAGAACATAATGATAAATCTCTTCTATTATGTGGGCAGAAGTTCAAAAAGGTAATGCTCCAGAAGAAAGAAAAATCCAAAGATTATTTAGAAATGCTGAAGCAACAAAAGCTTATTAAAAATGTAATGACTTTTGGAGCTGGAGGAGTTTCAGTTGCTATTGGAGAATTAGCTGATGGAGTTGAAGTAAATCTTGACTTAGTTCCTGTTAAATATGATGGATTAAATGGAACAGAACTTGCTATATCAGAATCTCAAGAAAGAATGGCAGTTATAGTTTCTAAAGAAGATACAGAAAAATTCTTAAAATTTGTAGATGAAGAAAATTTACTTGGAACAGTAGTAGGTTATGTAACAGATAAAAAATAGATTAACTTTTAAACTGGAAGGAAAAAGCTATTGTCGATATTTCAAGAGATTTCTTAAATACTAATGGAGTTCAACAAAAATATAGATATAGAAGTTAGAGATTATAAAAATGAAAATGTATTTGAAAAATTTAAAAACTTCTGATAGTAGCTTAGAAAAAGAAATGGTTACATAATATTAAAAATTAAATGTAGCTTCACAAAAAGGTTTAGTAGAAATGTTTGATTCTTCTGTTGGAGCAGGAACTATTTTAGCACCTTTTGGTGGAAAATATCAAATGTCACCAACTGATGTTTCTATAATGAAATTCCCTGTTTTAGATAAGAATACAGATACAGCTTCAGCTATAACTTGGGGCTTTAATCCTTATATAAGTGAATGGTCTACATACCATGGAGCTATCTATGCAGTTGTAGAATCATTAGCTAAATTAGTTGCAGCAGGAGTTGACTATAAGACAGCTAGACTTTCATTCCAAGAATACTTTGAAAAACTTGGAAAAGACGCATATAAATGGTCTAAACCATTCTTAGCATTACTTGGAGCTATGAAAGCACAAAAAGATTTTGATGTTGCTGCTATTGGTGGAAAGGACTCAATGAGTGGAACATTTAATGATATATCTGTACCACCTACATTAATTTCATTTGCAGTTAGCCCTGTAAATGTTCATGATGTTATCTCAACAGAATTTAAAAAAGCTAAAAATAAATTATATTTAGTAGAAAATAAAATTGATGAAAAAAAGATTTCTTATTCAATAGTGAAGAATTAAAAGAAAAACTTTGAATTTGTATTAAAAATATAAAAAGATAAGAAAATAGTGTCTGCTATGGTTATAAAAATGGGTGGACTTGCAGAAGCATTATCAAAAATGAGTTTTTGGTAATAGATTAGGTTTTGAAATCAGATAATAAAGATGTGGATTTATTCAGTTTAAAACCAGCTTCTATCTTAATTGAAACAACAGAAGAATTATCATATAAGAATGCTATTTATTTAGGAGAAGTTGATGATAAATTTGAAGGAAAGGTAAATGAAGAAATATTAATTTAGAAAATGTTGAATCTGTTTGGTTAAATAAATTAAAAACCCTATCTTCCCATACAAATTAGAGGAAGAAATAGAAACTTATGATATTAAAAATAAAATATCTGAAAAGAAAATATATAAGTCATCTATAACTATTGCTAAAACCAAGAGAAGTTATAGCTGCTTTCCCAGGAACTAACTCTGAATATGATATGTACAATAGATTCAATGAAAATGGTGCTGAAGCAAAGATAACTTTACTTAGAAACTTAACACAAAAATCATTTAGCTGAATCTGTTGATCAAATGTGTAAAGACCTAAGAAATTCTCAAATATTTGTTTTACCAGGTGGATTTAGTGCTGGAGATGAACCAGATGGTTCTGGAAAATTCATGGCAGCAGTTTTACAAAAATCCTAAACTAATGGATGAAATTAAAGCTTTCTAGGTAGAGATGGACTTATTTTAGGAGTATGTAATGGTTTTCCAAGCTTTTAGTTAAATCAGGACTTTTACCTTATGGAGAAATTGGAAATGTTCATGAAAATTCACCTACTCTACATTCAATAAGATAGGTAGACATATTTCAATTAGTAAAAACTAAAAATTGTTACAAATAATTCACCTTGGTTATCATCATTTGAAATAGGAGAAACATTTGATATACCTGTATCTCATGGAGAAGGAAGATTCTATGCTAGTGATGAAGTATTAAAAGAATTATTTGAAAATGGTCAAATAGCAACTCAATATGTTGATTTTCGACTTGAAACGCTACAAGTGAATTTAGATTTAACCCTAATGGTTCAAGTTTAGCTATAGAAGGAATTATATCTCCTGATGGTAAGATATTTGGAAAAAGATGGGACACTCTGAAAGATACTCAAGAGATGCATTTAAGAATATACCAGGTAATAAAGATCAAAACTTAATATTAAATGGAATAAAATACTTTAAATAATATGGAGGAAAAATGAAAGTAGGAATAATATTTGGAAGTAAATCAGATGTTGATGTAATGAAAGGAGCAGCAGACTGCTTGAAAAAGTTTGGAATTGAATATACAGCTCATGTTCTATCAGCTCATAGAGTTCCTGAACTTTTAGAAGAAACATTAGAAAAATTTGAAAAAGAAGATTATGGAGTTATTATTGCAGGAGCAGGTCTTGCAGCACATTTACCTGGAGTTATAGCTTCAAAAACAGTTTTACCTGTAATTGGAGTACCTATAAAAGCAGCAGTAGAAGGTTTAGATGCACTATTCTCAATAGTACAAATGCCAAAATCAATTCCTGTTGCAACTGTAGCAATAAATAATTCATACAATGCTGGAATGCTAGCAGTAGAAATATTAGCAGTTGGAAATAAAGATTTAGATCAAAACTTTTAAATTTAGAAAAGAAATGAAAGAAGATTTCAAAAAATATACATGTAGAATTATAATAAAAATGAATGTTTTATTTAAAAATTAGGAGGAATAAAGATGGAAAAAGGAAAAATTTATTTATGAAGGAAAGGCAAAACAATTATATGAAACTGATGATAGTGATTTAGTAATAGTTCATTATAAAGATGATGCAACTGCTGGAAATGAGTGCTAAAAAGGAACTATTCACAATAAAGGTGTAATGAATAATGAAATCACAACTTTAATATTTAATATGTTAGAAGAACATGGAATAAAAACTCACTTTGTAAAAATTAAATGATAGAGATCAACTATGATCAAAGAGTAAAATATTTCCTTTAGAAGTAATAGTTAGAAATATAATAGCTGGTTCTATGGCTAAAAAGAGTTGGAATTAAAGAAGGAACTAAAATAAACAACACTATATTTGAAATATGCTATAAGAATGATGAATATGGAGATCCTTTATAAATGACTCATCATGCAGTAGCGATGGGACTTGCTACTTATGATGAATTAAAAAGAAATCTATGATATTACAGCTAAAATTAACAATCTTTTAAAAGAAAAATTTGATAAAATTGGAATAACTTTTAGTAGATTTTCAAAAATTGAATTTGGTAAAAACTCTAAAGGAGAAATCTTACTTGCTGATGAAATCACCCTGATACTTGTAGATTATGGGATAAAGAAACTGGAGAAAAACTAGATAAAGATAGATTCAGAAGAGATTTAGGAAATATAGAAGAAGCATATATAGAAGTTGTAAAAAGATTGACTGAAGCTAAAATAAAATTTAAAAAGTAAGGATTTATTTATAAAAAGGAGAAATAAAAATGGGTATATTAGCTTTGCACTCAAAAAGGTTAGAAAAGGACTTAGTAGGAATTGCATATTATGGAATGTATGCTTTACAACATAGAGGACAAGAAGGAGCAGGTTATACTATCTGTGATTCTAAAACTAATAATGAAGTTAGAATAAAGACAGTTAAAAATGTTGGACTTGTTTCAGATGTTTTTAAAGTTGAAGACTTTTCAAAAATATATTGGGAATATTTTGATAGCACATACAAGATATGGTAGCAAAAATACTGTTTCTATTAGAAACTGTCAACCTATAGGTGGAGAGTCTGCAATGGGGTATATATCTCTTGTCATAATGGTGATATATCAAATAGAGAAGAATTAAAGCAAGAATTATTAAACAATGGTTCTTTATTTCAAAACAGCAATAGATACAGAAATTATACTAAAATTTTTAAGTATTAATGGTAAATATGGATATAAAGAAGCAGTTTTAAAAACTGTTGAAAAATTAAAAGGTTGTTTTGCTCTTGGAATAATAATAAATGATAAACTTATAGGAGTACGTGATCCTGAAGGATTAAGACCATTATGTTTAGGTAGAATAGCTGAAGATGATATGTATGTTCTAGCTTTGAAAGTTGTGCATTAGATGCTATAGGTGCAGAATTTGTAAGAGATATTGAAGCTGGAGAAATGGTAGTCATAGATGATAATGGAGTGGAAAGCATAAAAATACAAAGAAAGTACTAAAAAAAGCAAGTTCATTTGAATATATCTATTTTGGAAGACCAGATAGTGTTATAGATGGAATTAGTGTTTATGATTTTAGACATCAAACAGGGAAAAATGCTTGTATGAACAAAATCCAATAGAAGCTGATATAGTTATAGGTGTTCCTGATTCAGGAGTTCCAGCAGCAATAGGATATGCTGAGCAAGTGGAATACCTTATTCAGCTGCTTTATTGAAAAATAAATATGTTGGAAGAACATTTATTGCCCCAGTTCAAGAATTAAGAGAAAGAGCAGTAAGAGTTAAGTTAAATCCAATAAAAAGAATTAATTAAAGATAAAAGAGTAGTAGTTATAGATGACTCTATAGTTCGTGGAACAACATCTAAAAACTAATAGATGTTTTATTTGAAGCAGGGCAAAAAGAAGTGCATTTTAGATCAGCTTCTCCTGTTGTTATAGAAGAATCATATTTTTGGAGTTAATATAGATCCTAACAATAAATTAATGGGTAGCTATATGAGCATTGAAGAAATAAGACAAACAATAGGAGCAACAACTTTAGATTATCTATCATTAAAGAATTTAAAGAAAATTTTAAATGGTGGAGAAGATTTCTATACAGGTTGCTTCAAAGAAGATGAGAAATAATTTAGTAAAAGTAAAAGCAAAACTAACAACAAGAAAATGGGAGGAATAATGATAAATTCTTATAAAGATTCAGGTGTCGATAAAGAAGAAGGATACAAAGCAGTTGAATTAATGAAGAAAAATGTTTTAAAAACTCATAATAAATCTGTTCTAACAAACTTAGGTAGCTTTTGGAGCTATGTATGAATTAGGACAATATAAAAATCCTGTTTTAATTTCTGGTACTGATGGAGTTGGAACAAAATTAGAAATTGCAATGAAACAAAAAAAATATGATACAGTAGGAATAGATTGTGTTGCTATGTGCGTAAATGATGTACTATGCCATGAGCAAAACCATTATTTTTCCTAGATTATTTAGCTTGTGGAAAACTTGATGCAGAAGTGGCTGCACAATTAGTTTCAGGAGTTACAGAAGGTTGTTTACAATCTTATGCTGCTCTAGTAGGTGGAGAAACTGCTGAAATGCCAGGTTTTTATAAAGAAGGAGACTATGATATAGCAGGTTTCTGTGTTGGAATAGTTGAAAAAGAAAATTTAATAGATGGTTCAAAAGTAAAAGAAGGAAATAAAATAATAGCAGTAGCTTCAAGTGGTTTCCATAGCAATGGATACTCACTAGTAAGAAAAAAATATTTACTGACTATAATGAAAAGTTTCTTTAAAAAGAATATGGAGAAAATGTAACTATGGGAGATGTTTTATTGACTCCTACAAAAATTTATAAAACCCTATCTTAAAAGTTTTAGAAAAGTTTAATGTAAATGGTATGTCACATATAACAGGTGGAGGTCTATATGAAAACTTACCTCGTTGTATGGGAAAAGATTTATTCTCAGTAGTATTTAGAGAAAAGTAAGAGTTCCTGAAATATTTTAAATTAATTGCTGAAAGAAGTAAAAATAAAGAAGAAGAATTATTTGGAACTTTCAATATGGGAGTAGGTTTTACTTTAGTAGTAGAAGAAAAAGATGTTGAACCTATTATTGAATTATTGACTTCATTAGGGGAAACTGCTTATGAAATAGGACATATTGAAAAAGGAGATCATAATTTATGTCTGAAATAAATAGATAGCAGTTCTTGTATCAGGAAGTGGATCAAATTTACAGTCAATTATTGATAATGTAGAGAATGGTAATTTGAATTGTGAAATAACTTATGTTATCGCAGACAGAGAGTGTTATGATACAAAGAGCTGAAAAACATGGTATTGAAAAACATTATTATTAGATAGAAAAATTATTGATAATAAGTTAGCTAATGAGATTATTGATTCTACATTAGAAGGATGTAAAACTGATTATATTGTTTTAGCAGGATATTTGTCAATTTTTGACTGAAAAATTTATAAAAATGGGATAAAAAGAGTTATAAATATACATCCTTCTTTATTACCAAAATTTGGTGGAAAAAGGTATGTATGGTATAAAAGTCCATGAAGCAGTTATAAAAAGCTGGTGAAAAAGAAAGTGGATGTACTGTCCACTTCGTCACTAATGAAATAGATGCTAGGGTGAAATTATAACTAATGTAAAAAGTTCCAGTATTAGAAGATGATACTCCTGAAACATTACAAAAGAGTTTTTGGGAACAAGAACATAAATTATTGATTAAAGGTATTAAAAAGATATTGTAGAATCTAAACTCATATGAAAGGGAATTGAGATGAAAAAGAGCTTTTAATTTGCAGTATATGATAAGACAGGTATATTGGATTTTGCAAAATTTTTAGTTAGTAAAGGAATAGAAATTATTTCTACTGGTGGAACATATAAATATTTAAAAGAAAATAATATTGAAGTTATTGAAGTTAGTAAGATAACAAATTTTGAAGAAATGTTAGATGGTAGAGTTAAAACTTTACATCCAAATATACATGGTGGAATTTTTAGCACTGAGAGATAATGAAGAACATATGAGAACTTTAAAAAGAAAGAAATATAGATACAATTGATTATGTTATAGTAAATCTATATCCTTTCTTTTGAAAAAGTAAAAGAAGATTTATCTTTTGAAGAAAAATTGAATTTATTGATATAGGTGGACCCTACTATGCTTAGGTCTGCTGCAAATCTTTTTAAAGATGTAGTTGTCATTTCTGATGTGAAAGATTATGAGCTTATAAAAGAAGAAATAAATAATAGTGATGATGTTTCTTATGAAACTAGAAAAAGATTAGCAGGAAAAGTATTTAATCTGACTTCTGCCTATGATGCAGCTATATCACAATCTTTATTGGATGAAGACTTTTCCAGAATATCTAAATATTTCATATAAAAATCTATGGAAATGAGATATGGAGAAAATTTCACATCAAAAAGCTGCATATTATACTAGATAACATGTCTGATGGTGCTATGAAAAACTTTAAACAACTTAATGGAAAAAGAGCTTTATACAATAATATCAGAGATATGGATCTTGCTTGGAAGGTTGTTTCTGAATTTGATGAAATTTGTTGTTGTGCTGTAAAACATTCTACACCTTGTGGAGTTGCCTTTAGGAGATAATGTTGAAGAAGCTTATAAAAAGCTTATGAAACAGATCCAGTGTCCATTTTTGGTGGAATAGTAGCTTTCAATAGAGAAGTTGATGAAGCAACTGCAAAATTATTAAATGAAATATTTTTAGAAATTATAATAGCACCTAGTTTTTTCAAGCTCAGCTTTAGAAATATTAAGTAAAAAGAAAAATATAAGACTTATTGAATGTAAAGATAAACCAAGTGACAAAAAGAGCTAATAAAAAGTTGATGGTGGAATTTTAGTTCAAGATGCAAATAATAGATTATATGAAGATTTAGAGGTTGTTACTAAAAGCTAAACCTACAAGTCAAGAAGAAAAAGATTTAATTTTTGCTTTTAAAAAGTGGTAAAATTTGTAAAAGTCAAATGCAATAGTTGTGGCTAAAAATTTACAAACATTAGGAATAGGTGGAGGAGAAGTAGTAGAATTTGGGCAGCTGAAAAAGCTTTTAGAAAGAGCTAAAGAAAGATTTAATACAACTGATGTTGTACTTTCTTCAGATGCATTCTTCCCATTTAAAGATGTAGTTGAATTAGCAGCTAAAAATGGAGTTAAAGCTATAATTCAACCTAGTGGTTCTGTAAATGATAAAGATTCTATTGAAGAATGTGATAAAAATAATATTTCTATGATATTCTCAAAATTAAGACACTTTAAACATTAAAATTATTGGAGAACTATAAATGATAAAACTAAAAGACATCGGAAGTTTTAAATATATTCCTGAAAATATTAGATGATATTATAAAAGAAAAATATCTCTAAGTTAGATGAACATTTGAAGGAAAGATTGGGATATAAATAAAAATATATCAATCAGTAAATATACTGATTTATCTCCTTTAGATTGTGCTTTGATTATGGAAGCTTTTTGAATCATGTGAAGTGGCTTGTGGAGCATGGAGCTAATTTAAATGCAAAAGATAGACCAAGTTTTTTTGACGGCTGTTAGATATTGTGATGAAAAATAATTCAATATCTTGTTTCTCATGATGCAAAAAGTAAACTTAACTAATAGTGTTAAAATCAGATGCATTTATGGAAGCTATATATGGAAAGAATTATAAATATTTACAACTTATCCATGATTTAGGACATACAGCAGATAAATATGGAGGAAAAGCACTTTTCGAAGCTGTTTCTGATAGAAATTATGATGTTTTAAAATTTTTTTATAAAAATGGTGTTGATATAAACTATAATGAAGCTGATATGGTCTATCCTTTTTAAGCCTACTCCATTGTGTGTGTGCAGCGAGATATGTTGATTTAGCTATGTGTAAATTTCTTGTAGAGAATGGTGCAGATGTTACTTGACAGAAAAAGATGGAATGAGACCATATAGTATAGCCTTAGAAAAAGGTGATGTTGAAATGGCTGAATATTTTAAATCATTAGAGCCACTTGAATATCATAGTTTACACAATAAATTAGATGAATTAAAGCCACTTTTAGTTGCCAAAAACTTAATTGAGTTCTACAAGGAGATAAACTTCATTTTGAACTAGATGATTGTGATTTTTAGATGGATAGAATTTTTCGTTAATAGATACAATTCCAATGAAAGTGGGAAGACAAAAATTACTTCGTATTTCTAAAGCAACTGGAGATTATGAAGACATATATATTGTTTGGAACCCAAAAACAAAGAAAAATTGCTTTTTATGATATGGAACATAAAGAGCTTAAAAGATATTACTGATTTTGTTGACTTTATAGAAAATACTTCATCATATATGCAAAAAAATAATTGAAGGTGACTTATAAAATTAAAAAAATAGGAGATAAAAAGTTAATAAAAATATGAGATAACTCAAAATCAAGTATATGAAGTTATTATATATGCAAGAGTTTCTAATCATAGTCAAAAAGATGATTTACAAAATCAAATTAAATTTTTAAGAGATTATGCTAATGTAAAGGGATATATAGCATCAGTTACTAACTGATATAGGAAGTGGGCTTAATTATCAAAGAAAAGGATTTAATTCTATACTTTATTCTGATAAAAACAAAAATACTATATCATATAAAGATAGATTTGTAAGGTTTGGTTTTTGATTGGTTTGATAAATTTTTAAAATCAAAAGGTAGTGAGATAGAAATTGTAAATAATGAAGATTTATCACCACAAGAAGAAATGATACAAGATTTAATTTCTATTATAGATATATTTTCTTGTCATATACATGGACTTAGAAAATATAAAAAGCAAATAAAGGAAGATAAAAGATGTATAAAGCACTAAAGATAGAATTAAAACTAACAGTAGTACAGAAGATACAAGTATGTCAGACTATTGAACAGAAAGGTTTATATATAATGAGTATATTAAATACAATAAAGAACAATATGAACTAGGTAATAAATTTGTAAGTGCTAATGATTTTCTAAAATATATTAACAATGTCTATCTACCTAATAATCCTGATAAAAATGGATAAAAGATGTATCTTCTAAATCAGTCAAACAAGCTATAATTTATGGAGAAAAGGCTTTTAAAAACTTTTTAAAGGTTTAAGTGCTTTTTCCTGTTTTTAAGAAAAAGGTAAGAATGAGCTGGGAGGGCATATTTTGTTAAGAATAATAAAACTGATTTTGAGTTTTATAGGCATAAAAATAAAAAAATACCTACATTGAAATTTGTAGAGTAAAAGAATATGGATATATACCTAAAAATACGATTATTAAAAGTGGTACTATATCTAAAATAGCTGATAGATATTTTCTATCTCTTATTATGGAAGTTGAAGATGCTGTGAAAAGCAACTAATACAAGTAGTGAAGGGTTAGGAGTAGACTTAGGGTATAAAAGATACAGCTATATGTTCTAACGGTGGAGTATTTAAAAATATAAATAAAACTAAAAACTTAAAAAGTTGAAAAAGAAACTTAAGAGAGAACAAAGAAAGATATCAAGAAGTGTAGAATATTCTAAATCTGAAAAGATAAAATTAAAAGAATGTAAGAATTTTTAATAAGAAAAAAAGTTGAAAGTACAAAAATTATTTTTATAGACTAAATTGTATTAGAGATGATTATAATAATAAAATAGTAGATGAAATAACAAGAGCCAAGGTAAAAATACATTACTATTGAAAATTTAAAAGTATCTAATATGATGAAGAATAAACATCTTTCAAAAAGTTATACAAGAACAGAATTTCTATGCGATAAGAACTAAACTTATAAATAAATGTAGGAAAGAAATATAGAACTAAGGTTAGTAGATACATTCTATCCAAGTAGTAAAACTTGTTCTTGTTGTGGAGAAATTAAAAAGATTTAAAACTTAATGATAGAATTTATAAGTGTTGTAATTGTGGTTTAGAAATAGATAGAGATTACAATGCAAGTATAAATCTTGAAAAAGACAAAAAGTATATAGTAATAGCATAGATATTTTAAAATAAAAGAAAAGGAGAAAGCTACGAATAGCAAGTTAAAAATATCTATATGTACCGATGGCTAGTCGAGGGAAATTTACGACTATGGAGAGTACAAGGAACTATGAGTAGATACATTGTATTGAAAAATATACTCGTTGAAGTAGTAATATTCTAGTATTAAATATATTTTAATACATTTTTAGTAG
>BNJU01005085.1_pt1 | contig 31405 bp, 46 predicted proteins | sample 8539281 | NCBI WGS metagenome assembly BNJU01 (sample SAMD00202456, study PRJDB9452) | human saliva metagenome | isolation source: human saliva | place: Japan
TATCCGGAATTTCCGGATAGTTCAAGAGGAATGATGCCGTCAGGCTAGACGTAACACTCAAGCACTACAACATTCAAATGATTATCGCCGTAGGATTTAAAGTCAATTCTGATTGTGCGGTACATGGACATACCGTTGTAGTATAGGAACTACTATTTAAATTATGAAAATTCTTATAATCCCCATGGCAGCCATGGCAGAAACTTCGGGATCTTCCTCAAGATGCAGGATTCTTACTGAGGAATTCCATAGAGCGGGAGACGACGTAGCAACCTGCATGGCAGAAGATGTTAATTTTAAATGCATTGAAGGCATCCGGAATTATGCTCTTGCTATTCCCATGCCCTTTGGACTCCCGGCACCTATTGCAAAAGGATATTCCCGATTGCGCAGAAGCTGATGACATCGCGTAACGGTAGATAGTTTGATCAGGGTTCTTTTCGCGACCAGGAACCTGGATTACCGATATCTTAAAAGAGCGTTTCCTCCATTCGAAAAGCAATACAGGACTTTCACCCGGATGCTATTTATTCCGAGTTTAATATTTTCGCAATGATAGCGGCACAAATCGAAGCAATACCGTTGCTATTGTACCGTCAGTTATCCTACACAATATGAGTATGCCCATGATACAAGACGGTCAAAGGATTTGAATCGCTTTCTTTAGGGAAATATCTTTGCTCTGATGGACAGTGCCCTGCAACTGTTTGACCGCAGAACAGTTATTTTGCTCAAGCATTCGGGAACTGGAGCCATTTTCTAAGAAAAATGTACAGCACTGCGGAGCGTACAGGCAAATGCTATTTGCAGAGCGGAACAAACTATCGAAATAAAAATTTTGTCATATGGGAAATGTGCAGATACCGGCGAAAAAGATGCGAAGAGTTATATGTGAGGCCTTTGAGAAAGTGAATATGAGATTTATATCGCATAATCTTATCTCAAAAAGAGGATTGGGAAAAATGTACACATCGCTCTGCGATGGGATTTTCACTACTTACTGGAAGAGGCGGTTTTATTTATCCATCACGGAGGGCAAAACAGCATGGTGGACGGGCTTCTGCACGGAGTGCCGCAACTTGTTATACCGGGAAAGGTGTTTGAAAGAAAATATAATGCGAAAAGCATAGCTGAGCATCACGCAGGCTTGATTGTTGGGAGCATGAATTTACTGCCGAAACCATGCGGAACAAAGCGAAGAAAATCATGGAAGAGGATACCATGATTGCATCTGCAAGAAAGCTTGGAAGAAAGCTGGAAAAGGCAGGCAGGAGCCGATAAAATTGTTCGAGAAATCCATCAGGGGCATCTTTTGGGGTCTTATGGGATGATAAAAGCACTATGTTCCGATAATCGAAATATGTTATTCCTATATTGTTTATATTATTCCGATAGAAGGTATACTACAAAAATGGAGGGATGATTTATGTACATGACAGTGAAGCAAGCGGCTGAAAAATGGGGTATATCGGATAGGCTAGTAAGGGTTTTATGCTAGAAGGAAGATTTTCGGTGCATATCAGGAAGGTAGGGCTTGGAAAATACCCTATGATGCTACAAGCCAACGGACGGAAGATATCAAATTAAGGAATCCTCATTCCCATCATAGAAGGAAAAATTAGAAGTTCTTAGAAAAGAAGACCTTTAACCGAAGGTGAGCTCGAAAGGTTATATGAGGAGTTCCTAACAGAATATACCTATAACTCAAATGCAATCGAGGGTAATACCTTAACTTTACAGAGACAGACATGGTTCTTAGGGGGTTACTATTGACCGGAAATCATTGAAGGAGCATTTAGAAGTAATTGGGCATAAGGAAGCTTTTGATTATGTTAGGCAGACTTGTTTTGTGAAAAATACGGAAATATCGGAAAAAGGTAATCAAGGATATTCACTATTTAGTCTTAGCGGATAAAAAGAGGATAGAGGAATATACAGAAGAATACCGGTTCGAATCATGGGAAGCAAAGACATGAACCTGTACAACCATATTTGATTATTCCTAAAAGATGGAAGAACTGTTGGCAGAATATAAAACAGTAAAGAAGATATTGTGACTAAGCTGGCTCGTTTTCATATCAATTTGAAGGAATACATCCTTTATTGATGGAAATGGAAGAACCGGAAGACTGTTAATTAACTTTGGAACTCACTGAAAGCAGGTTACCCGCCAATCGATATAAAATTTACCGATCGTTTGAAAATACTATGAAGCCTTTTGATGCATATCATGTAAAACATAATCTAACGGTAATGGCGGATATGTTTGCAAGATATTTAAATCAGAGACTGGATTTGTATTTGTCTATTCTGGATAAGTAAGGAGAAAAAGTTAGATAAAACTAGAGATTGATATGATATAGAACTGGATTCGAATGATTAAGCTCTTGATTATATATACTTTTGCTTAACAGGAATAGGAGGGATTAATCCATGGCATTGCTGACGCTTAAAGATGTATCCTATTTTTACGAAGGAACGCACTAACGGAATTTGTGACATCTCTTTTGAGGCAGAGAAAGGAGATTTTATTGCTGTTGTGGCAAAAACGGAGCCGGAAAAAGCACTTTACTCAATGTGTTATCCGGAATTTATACTCCCCAACACTTGGAAAGGCATTACTTGTTCATCCAAGCTTAATTATCATGATTTAGGCATAAGTCCACAAAGCAATCCATTGATTGGTATTTAAATGTACGAGATAATATGCTTGAGCTGTATTGACCGGTCTTTCCAAGAAAGAATCACAGACGGCAACAGATTCTATCTCTGAAATACTGGATCTTGCAGATTTCTATACCCGTTCCCCGATTCACTATCCGGCGGACAACAACAACGAGTTCAAGTTGCACGCGCTTTAGTTCATAATCCTGAAAATAATGATTTTGGACGAACCAACCGCCGGTCTGGATTACCGTTACTCACATGGACTATTTGAATATTTGAAAGAGAAATGTTTTGGTGAAAAGAAACTGGCTCTTGTTTCATCGCATGATTTAGGAATGCTGGAAGATTACTGCAACAAAATTCTATTTCAAACCAAGGTCAGCAATTCTACTATGGTAGTATGCAGGATTTTTGGGAATCACCAATTGACAAGGGAAATCGAAATTTCCTTCTCCGGCGAAGTAGTGACACGCTCAAAAAGGAACTGATTGACTAAGGAGTTAAAGCTTGAAGAGCAAACAGTAAGTTTAATCAGAGTCTTCTGTGATTTGAACTGCATTATTGGAATGCTTTTTAGCTGAGTATCGATTACAAGCATTAGTAGTGAACGCTTGGGTCTTAAGGAAATCATGATGCAAGAGGAGGCGACAGAAAAATGCGTAAATTCAAATGTATATTCAGCGCGGGCATCTCGGGCTAAAGGGTTTATCCATAATGGTCAATAATAGAGCTGAAAGCACTGATTCAACAAACAAATTATCTATAGTGGTTTTGATTTCCCTATTTTATATTTCTTATTTTTATTCTGTAGGGTATTCAGGCTACATTTGAGATATATCCTTCAACGGAACGACTGTAAGTTTTCGTCCTATTCTTTAATCAGTATTTTTGCAATGTCGTTATTTAAAGAAATGTACCAATGCGTTTATCGCATGATAACGGATGTCTGTTAGGGACTTTTAAAGCTTAAAGATTCTGAACGGCATTCACCCGGCAGTTTATATACTTGGAATTGTAACCTTTTCCAATCGTAGGAGTTGTCATTCAAGCTAGCATTCTATATATTCTTTTCCTTTTTGTCGGTGGATCTTTTCGCTTTTATAGATTTTGCATGATAATCGTTTTTAATGATTAGCGTGTTGTTTTTGAGCTTCTATCCTGATTTGCGTTGCGCTACTGATAAAAATTATAAGCAGCGAGACTTTGTGATGGACACCCTGTTGGTGCCAATTCTTTTTCGTGCACCATTATTTTATTCCTTGACAATGCGCCATTCATTCTAAAAATGTATTTCACGCATTAATCCTCTAACATATCAAGTTGATGCCATGCGTACAATCGCATTCGGCATTCCGGATTTCACTCACAATTTGCATCGTTTTTTAGTTTTTCAGTTGTAGCATATTTATTCGCTATATTCTGTCTTAGTAACACAAATTTTAAAAATGATGAACATTAATTACAGCTCTAAATCCGGTGAAAACTTATGAATTGAATTCTAAGAGAATAGTGAACTGCCGGGACATTCCTGATGTGACTGCCTATGGGATGATAAAACACTATTATCCCCACTATGATTAAAGTAGTATTTTTGTCCAATAGATTGATTTTTGTCCAAATAATAGCATAATTGGACGAAAACAAAAGATATTGGACGAAAGGAGCTCTAATGAGGTCGTTTGATTATAACAGACTTTATGATAAAGCCTGGGATACAGATATTCTGAATCTGCTTGCGAAGATTCATGAGTGTAAAGGAAGACAGGATTTATTTATCCGTCAGAAGCCTGTAGAGTTGGATCGTCTGGTTGAAATCGCAAAGATACAGAGTACGGAGGCATCAATAAAATTGAAGGCATCGTCATGACAGGCACTCGTATGAAGCAGCTTTTTCAGGAGAAAACCACGCCAAGGAATCGGGATGAAGATGAGATTATGGGCTATCGGGATGTCCTGAATACGATTCATGAGAGTAATGAGTACATTCCAATCCGGCCATCGTATATCCTTCAGCTTCACAGGGACCTTTTGAAGAGAGCCGGATTCTCTTATGGAGGACATTTTAAGAATGTTCAGAATTATATTAATGAGACAAAGCCGGATGGAACCGTAGTTTACAAGATTTACACCAATTGCACCCTGCGACACACCGGATGCGGTGGAAAAATCTGTGCAATGCCTATAATCAGGGCTATTGCAAATGAGAAGGTAGATGCCCTGATACTTATTCCGACATTTATCTGTGACTTCCTTTGCATCCATCCATTTAATGACGGAAATGGCAGGATGAGCAGACTGCTCAGCGCTTCTTCTATATAAGAACGGGTATAACGTTGGAAAATACATCAGTATTGAAAATGCAAATAGAAAACAAAAAGATCGATATTACGATACTCTTGAAGAATCCGATGTAGGATGGCATGAAGAAAAAAATGATCCAATACCATTTATCAGATATATGCTTCAGGTTCTTTTGGCGTGTTATACCGAATTTGAAGAGCGTGTCGGATTAATGAATGAAAGTAGAAACGGTAGTACCGCGTACGATATGGTGAAGAAGTATGCTGAAGAAAAACTAGGCAAGTTCACTGGTGCGGATGTTGTAGCGCATTGTCCGAGCATAGGAAGATCTTCTGTGCTGGCGTCATTGAAGAAACTTACCGAGGAAGGCATTATAATCCGGGAAGGAACAGGCAGGAATACATTTTACTATCGCGCAGACAGTAAATAATTTTCGTCCAAAAATAATCCGGATTTGGACGAAATGGATAGTAATCTATCAGCTACTGCGTTTAGGGCTCTTGCGGCATATCTGAATGCTAACTTCTATAATTAAAGGGGAAGAAGATTATGTATGCTACAGCAAATAAGAAAATGTTGAATATGCTTATCCTGAATATTTTTGGAACAGTATTCAGATGCAGAACATAGATTGACTCAGCAAGAGATAATCCGTCTTCTGAAAAGAGCATTTATGATATGGAATGCGATCGTCGATCTGTGAAAAATAACATACTATACTTAAATGAACTGTTAGGTGATGTTATTGACATGGAAAATGGGTATTATTTGGCTGAGAGAATTTGAAAATGCTGAGCTTTAGAATGCTTATCGACAGCGTGCTTTTTTCCAAGAATCTTACACAGAAACAGGCTAAAGATTTGATTGAAAAACTTCGGGCAAAAAGGCAATCGATATTTCTCGACCAAGGTGAGCCACATAAAGAATCTTCCGGATATGCAACACGCAGATAATAAGCAACTTATGTATACCCTTGATACTGTGAATGATGCTATAGCAGAGAAAAAGAAAATATCTTTTGTTTATAATTCGTATGGAATAGATTTTTAAGCTTCATCCGCGGAGAGAAACCCGATATGTGGTAAATCCATATCAAATGGTAGCTAATATCGGTAAATTTTTATTTAATTGGAAAATTATGATAAGTATGACGATATTTCCCATTATCGTCTGGACAAGATGACTGAAGTAGAGATAATTGATGAAAAATTAAAGCCACAGAAAGAGATAAAGGATTTTAAAGAAGGATTTCATCTCCCCAAGCATATGCAGAGCATATTTATATGTTTAGTGGGCCGAGTGTCAGAGTAAAGCTTTTGGCTCCGACAGCTATGATGGATGAGCTTATAGATTGGTTAGGGAAAGAGTTTAAGGCCAGTGAAATTGAGGATAAAAAACAGATACTTGTCACATTGAGATGTAATGAAGATTCTATGTTTTATTGGGCACTACAGTATGAGCTATATGTTGAAGTTTTTGGAACCGGAAAGTTTAAGAACTCGACTCAAAAAAAGCCATTTTTGAAATGAACAATAAGTATCAAAAATTGATTACAGATAATTTTTATGATCATTATGTAAAGATTTGACAGCAGAAAGGGAATTTACGGTGAAGGTAATATTGAGTAGGAAGGGTTTTGATAGTGCTAATGGCGGTATAGCAAGCCCAATATTTGAAGATGGTACAATGCTGTCATTTCCAATCCCGAGTAAGGATCATGATAAGGATAAAATTGCATACGAAGAATTGACCTGTAATAAAATTTTGTTAAATGAGCTACTGGAAAATCTTGGCTATAGAGGTGATAAATACTGTCATCTTGATCCGGATCTGGATAGTACAAGAAGAGTAGTGCCGGTTGAAGGGTGGAAACCTGCATTTGGGCAAATAAATCAATCTGCATCATATCTGATAAATAATCAGATAGTAAGCGGCGACTTGTTTTTGTTTTTTGGTAACTTTAGGCATGTTGTTGAGAGTAGTGGGGAAATATAAGTATGCACGCAGAAATAAAAATTCAGCAGATTCATACTATGGAAAAGAAATGCAGGTTATATGGGGATATCTTCAGGTGGGAGAAATTATATCGGATCCTAAAAGAGCAAGAGAAATTTTTTTCTGGCACCCACATGCTTGTGAGAAACGGTTATTTAAAGAAAACAATCTGATATTTACAGCTGCAGAGAACGTCTGTCATTTGCACCCCAAATGCCCGGCTATGGGATTTTTCTTATGATAAAAAGAGTACTTACAATGCCCGGAAAAACTAAAGGCAATCTGGAATTGGCAAAAAGGCATATGATGTAGACAATATAAACAAGATAAATAATAGGGATAATAAACGCAAGAATTCAGCCAAAAGACCCGGAGGAATTTATTATGCCGGAATATGGCAGGAACTGGTTCTGAAGGACAATAAAGATTTCGGAAAATTGGGCAAAAAGTATGTTTTGACGTGCAAAATTATGCACATTTCTATTACAAAGGACAGACATTCCCGCCTTCTATGCGGAATGGTTTGTAAACAGGCTGAAAGAGGGCCTGGAGGATGTATATAAGCATTTGCGTAGTGATTAACCTTATGCCATTAACAGCGCCCACTGACTACAATGTCAATGGGCGCTATTATATTGGTTACAACTCAAAACTTTCTATCTGTCTGTTGAAAATGTCCTAAAACAAATCTTATTCACTTTTTCTCGCCTTGTGTCAAGGAATTGTACTCCTTTAATTTGTTTTCTCGTACCTTTGTCTCGTATTGATTTGCCATTTTTTTCCAGAAACTGTGCGAGAAAACGCTTTTCAACCGATACGATATCAATCGTAGAAATTATTGTTAATATAGTTGCAATAATTAATGCAATTGTAAATAGCATGTTTGAAGATGTAGTAAAGGAAAAAACTGTGCCCAAAACACCTAAAACCGAAAATACAAACATAACAACGGATAACATTTTCTTACGAGGAAAAATCCATTTTTCACGAGCTTGTTTCGCATATGAATCGGCTGACGTTCTATTCTTCTCAGCTTGAATTTTTCCGCTGTTGTTCTTCAGATTCTTTTTGCTTGCGAAGTTCATAAGTGATATTTGACAATTCCTGAGTATGTTTTTGTGAAGCTCTTTCAATTTCTTTGTTTAGTTGGTTCAATTCGATTTGATGCTGTTTTTCTCTTTCGTTTAGTTCAGTTTGGTGGCGGGCTGTTTCTTCAGCTATTAATTGTTCTTCATATTTCCTTTGAGCTTCTTGTACAGATGTTTCGGTGATGCTATCAACCTCCCCAAAAGAGTCTAACCAGATTTCATTCCGAAATACCCGGTCAGCACGTAAAAGCCACAACTTGTTCTGGTGTCAACTTGCCAGATAGCTTAAGTTTTTGGAGAACCTCATCGACTTTTTTCATTATTTCTGGGATGGGTTGTAATGCACAATACGCATTCTTTAGTAATTCGCTTTCTGGCAAATCTTTTACCTTACCACATTTTATCCAAGTAATTGCTGATAAATTACTATCAGAAATAATTAACTGAAAGGTTCTCTTGCTTATGTTCTCTTTATAGTATGTGTTAAAAGCTCTTGTAAAATCATAATTATTTGTGACAAAAATAAAACGGCATGTTTCAATCTCGTTACTTGTATAATCTCCTCTAAGGCGATGAATGGCCAGTGCGGATTTTACGTCATTATCCAAATTGGCTTCTGTATAATGCGGAGTATTATCTTTAATAAACTGCTTGAGTTCTGTCTCTCCTAACATTTTTTGTTCATCTACGGAACCATCGTCTTTTGTGTCATATGGAGGAATATCGTGTTCAACTATTCCAAAACGGCTTTCCAATTTACTTGATAGTAATGTAATCTCTCTATCGACGTCATTGGAGTTGTAGTTGTGAGCGTTTAAACCGTCTAGAGTACGATAGCCATTGGATATTGCCGTTGGACTCAAAGAGTACTTATACGCAGATAAAATATCAATTATTTCCTGTCTTATATGGGAAAAAGTAGCAAAATTTTTCCATTTTGCTGTTGCAGCATATTATGAAGCAATAGGGCGTTATGTTCTCTTTCGCTGCCGCTATATCCCAGTAAGTCTATTAAAAAAATGGTGTATCATAAAAGAACGTTGTATTTGAATAGTTGGCTGATTTTATATCTCCATTCTCTGGTTGAATATAGAGCGCTAAACGTAAAAAGTATCCTTTAATTAAATCGTTTAGATACTCAAATTCTTCTTTACTCGCATCTTTGCACTCGAAAATGAATCTTGCGATATAGTAATCTGTTTCATAATCTTTTGGTGAGATACTGACACTTGCCAGATCATTTGTGCCTATCTGAAAGACCGTATCGGGAAAAAAGGTATGTAAACAGTTAATCGCCCGGCTGTCGGTAAAATTTCCCTGCTCTTTTACAATGTGCATTTAGGTATACTGATAATTTTTTTCGCCTAAAACATGTAAGTAGCGTTCACAATCTTTCCGTCGAGAATCCATTTGAGAAATCTCCGAATCGATTGGAGAAACAAGATAATAATTGTGATTTCTTCTTTCAATAGATGAATAAGGTTTACGTGCAAACACTTTCTTTATGATGACTTCTGGCATATCTGTATACGCAAAATTATGTTGTACATAATTTTGCACTTTTTGTATGTCTACTTTTTCGCCTGGAGATGTGAGAGTAGCGGTCGCATACATTACAAAAAGGGTAATAAGGTCGATCATGTCTTTTTTGCGACTTTTGCCATACGGCTTCTAGCATTGCTGCACTAATCATTGTTTGATTATTGTTCATTTTCTGCCTCTCGTCCCTTTCTTTTTGAATTATCTCGTATGTAAACTAGCAGGCAAATATAAATTTGCTTAAATCATTTTCGCTTTTTTTCTTTTTAGACGCATAATACGGCTTTGCCTTGCTTTTTCCTCACATATTATTGGGATTTTTGAGTGGCTTGGACAGGCTCTGTATCCGCAGAAACGCTGAGAAGTCCTTCGAGGAAATCTTTTCAAATGGTATCTGTAACTTATCACAAAATTCATGGATCAGCATCTCTATATCGCCGCCCTGCTAGACAGCCTGCTCAAATTTTTCCTTGACGTCCTCCAACGTGGGCTACGGGTCAGCGGTGGTCTTGTCTTTGAGATGAGCCTCCCGTATATCCCGGACAATGCTGTCCAAATCATCATGCAGGACATGGCTGAAAAAGTCGCTCTCCTGTATCTGACCCTGTTCCAGCGTCCGCATATAGAGGTCATCTTCTCCGGGCGCATACTTGCTGAGGACGGTCCGTCTGAGTGGCCTCCAACACCAGATTCATCTGTTCCACCCGCATATTAGCAATCTGGTCGATGCAGATTTCCATATCTATCATCAGCCGCCGGAAATTTGGGTGGGTAGCTAGTTCTCAGAGAAGCCGGTTGTTGATCTTGCCGTTGCTCAAAAGTTCTACCATATCGTCACTCAGATGCAGAGATTGAAGCTCTGTATTTGGTTGATTTTTATTTTCTGACAGATCCATCAGATAGTCTGTGGACACACCGTAAAAACTCCGCCAGTGTTGCAATCGCAAACGGGCTGATGTCCTTATAATCATCGCTTTCATATTTTTCCCAGCGCAGATTTTTGACAGGCCGGTCTGCTCCGCCAGCTGTTCCAATGTCAGGTGCTTATCAACCACACGCAAGTCTTTGAGCCGCTCCGGGATTGTTAGCTTTGTGTACATCCAAAGCCCCCTCTTGTTATCATTTTTCAGTGATTACACCCATTGTAGCACGATTCCATAAGCGTGGAAATATGCGGATTTTCAAGGATGCCAAATATTTGTTGTCTTCCGATTATATAGGAGCCTCCATATATTGGGCAATAGAAAGAGAGAAGGATTGGTTTAATCTCTTTGGCAGGGACACAAGGTATTTTCCGACCTCTCGTTGACAGTAAATGTAGCGCAACTTATACTGAACAACATATATCGTAGGAGATATAGAAGGAAAACCAGGGATGAGAAGCTCTCCATATTGGAAAATGGAACAGCAGAAGTTTTTGCGGGTGCCATCATGAAAGTAACATATCTGAACCACAGCGGTTTTTTTGCTGGAATTAGAAGACTGCTATATTATTTTTTTGACTATTACAGGGAGAATTACCGCCTCTCAACAAGAAAAAGAAGTACTTGTTTTTTTACAGTCATGCCCATGGGGATCACTATAATCCCAAAGTTTTTTTCCTTGCTTGACGGGCAGGGGATGAGCTATCAGGCGGTATTGGCAAGTGATATACGGGATAAAAAGCGCCTGTCCGAGATCAAGCACAGCTTTGTTGAGCCTGATAAAAGCTATCAGCTGGATCATGGAATTCAGCTTGAGACCCTGCTTTCCAACGACAGTGGAGTCGCCTTTATACTAAAAACAAAGGAAGGCTCTATCTATCATGCCGGGGACTTAAACGACTGGTATTGGGAGGGGGAGCCGGAAGAAGATAATCGGAGGCTCCGCGAGATTTATCACAGGGAGATAGGGAGAATCAAGGGCAGACATTTTGACCTTGCCTTTCGTTCCCCTTGATCCGAGACTGGAGGCGCACTATGCTGACGGGATTCTGTATTTTCTTGAAAATGTGGATTGCGATGCTGTTTTTCCGATGCATTACTGGGGAGAGCCCGCTGTGATTCAGCGCTTTCTTACCGAATATCCAAAGTACCGTTCACGGATCAAAAACACGGAAACCGCGAAAGGAGAAAAGCTATGAAGTTTAAGATGATTCACGAGAATTTAAATGTATCCGATTTGGATCGTTCCCTTCGATTCTACGAGGAAGCCCTCGACTTACATGAGGTAAGAAGAAAGACCAGCGAGGACTTTATCATTGTGTACTTGAAGAGCGATGTGGGTGATTTTGAGTTGGAGCTTACCTGGCTGAAAGACCATCCCCAGGCTTACGACCTGGGAGAGTGCGAATTCCATCTGGCATTTCAGGCGGATGACTTTGAGGAAGCGCATAAAAAGCATGAGGAGATGGGCTGCATTTGCTTTGAAAATGAAGCCATGGGCATCTATTTCATTGAAGACCCGGATGGCTACTGGCTGGAGGTTTTGCCATAAGTTTACCGATTCGGAGCGGGACAGAGAGGTTGTTTTCAGAGCACCATCGTGATATATCTTGAGAATATAGCCCATGTAGAGGAAATTGGTTGTAAACTGTATTTTTCGAAGTTGTGATTGATATCCCATCTATTACTCATTCCTCTAATGAAATTCGAGATACTACTGGACAATAATGCTCTAATCGAAAAAATTGTCCAGTAGTATTATATTTATCAAAACCAAAAAGCCCTTACCTTTTAGACATGCGTTCTCACATCGCTCTTCTTTAGATACAGAATACCGATACCCAGTGCGGCGAAAATATAAAAGGAACAGCTTAGGAGGAGAATCGGGAAATTCAGCTCTCCGGTGATAGAAGTACTGCCCATGCCGTAAATTAGGGTAGAATAGGGCAGGGCATAGTAGGCTCCTTTCACGGTCAGTGTAAGGCCTGCTAAGCTTCCCAAAAAAAGCCAGCGCGATGGGGAGGGCAAAGGAGTGGAAGAACATGGACAGGGTGCTTTGCAGGGCAGTAATTGCGGCAATGGAAAGGATAGCGGAAAGCATTCGCATCCAAAAGATTGCCGGAACAGTTCCCGGAAGGCCGAGAATCTTACCGCTTAGAAGATAAATAAAACTGATCCAGACCATGCAGAGCGTACTGAGGAGGGTTGCTGTAAACCATTTGTCCCTAACCAGTTTTTCAGGGCTAGTAATAGTTAAAATCAGATTCCAGTTACTGCCCTGATGCTCCATTCGCCACAGAAGACTGCAGAGAATGCCGATGAGGGGAGCTAGGAAAAACATTCCCAGAAACAGAGATTGTTGGGTCCAGAGATCCTCCCAAGTATATTGTAAGACGCCCTGATTTTGCACAAAATTCACCGTTCCAATCAGTGCCGAAATCAGGGGAATTAGAAGGAAAGGAATCCAGATGGGGCTCCTTTTTAATTTGATAAATTCCGGAGACAAACTGCTGTGCAGACTGTGGCTTACATTTTGCCTGTGGAGAGAAAACAAAGTTTCTCCCTGCTCTGCCCGGGTGAAAAGAAGGAGACCAAGCAAAAATGTACCTATGAGATAAAGTAGGCTTAGGAAAATATCGGAAATGGGAATGGATCTTAGGCTTAGGCTCATGAGTCTTGATGCTTTGTCATAATCCATACCGATAGGGCTTAAGGAAAGGAAAACGGACCAGGGAGTCCACATGTCTGTGCTGATAAAGGCCAGAAATAAGCCGGCCAGGGTACCGCCGAAGGCAATGGAAAGAGCCGCAAACTGGCTGGAAAACAGCAGGGAAAGTGTGCATTGAAGCTGATAGAGAATCATTCCGCCGATAAGTTCTGAAAAAAACAGAACGGGAACAATATGTGACGGAATATCTCCGGTAAATCCGAGGATATTTCCTCCAATAAGGACCATGCCGATTTGAAAAGTACAAAACAGGACAAGGGTAATAAAACCGAAGAAAAGCTTTCCCAGATAGATAGACGCTCTGCTTTCCAGGGTGGGAAGAAGGTTCCACATAGCGCCTTTGTGTTCCATGTCCACTGACTGGGAAGCAATTACAGCCATAAGTACGGACAGAACCAGTGTGTTAATGATGGGAATAGCATAAAATATATTTAACCATGGCTCGGAAGAAGATTTTACGCCATAAAACAGATAGGCACAATCCAAAAAGCAGAGCCGCAAGGAACAGCAAGGGAAAAATGCTTATGACGCGCTTTTTGAAACTCGATAGAAACGATTTTAGGGATATTGCTTAGGGTGTTCATAAAGACTCCTTTCCGCCGGTCATTTCCAGAAATGCCTCTTCCAGACTTTTTCCGTTACATTCCAGTTCCTTAAGAGGACCTTCATAGAGCAGTTTTCCATGGTGAATGATCCCGACTTGACTTGCCATTTGCTCTATTTCACTGAGGAGATGGCTGGAAATGATGACCGTCATATTTCTTTCTTTAGGAAGAGATACAATCAGCTCCCGGATTTCTTGTATGCCGGCAGGATCCAAGCCGTTTGTGGGCTCATCCAGAATCAGAAGCTTCGGATTTCCCAAAATGGCCATAGCGATACCGAGACGTTGTTTCATTCCCAGAGAATAACTGCTGAGCTTCTTATCTCTTTGTTCATAGAGCCGGACGGTTTTTCAGTGCCGAGGCAATTTCTTCTTCCTTCACGCCCTTTAATTTCTGCACAATCTGCATATTTTCCAGTCCGCTTAAATGCCCATAACCGCCGGGATTTTCAATGAGACTTCCGGTCTTTTGGAGAAGAGAAAGTCGATTCTTGGAATTTATCGTTTTTCCCAGAAACTGAATCTTTTCCTTCACTAGGGTGAATCAAGCCCAGAATCATTTTGAGCGTAGTGCTTTTTCCGGCTCCATTGGGGCCTAAAAGCCGTAAACGCATTTCTCCGGAACAGATAGAGAAAGGTCTTTTACACGGTAGGTATTTCCGCTTTTTGCTAAGATGCTGTGTTTCCAGAATATAGTTCATGATTTTTTCCTCCATGTGTTTGTTTACGGTAGGAGAATAGCGAAGGAAGCTTATGGGAACCTTGTGCGTACCTTATGTTTACCTTAAGAAATGAAAAAAACTATGGGGAAAGAGGGGCGGAAAGGCTATAGTAGGGTGGGTAAGGACAGACGGCAGCAGGAGACAGAATAATGGAAAAAGAACATTGTAAAATATTGGTGGTGGATGATGAGAAAGAGCTTAGAGAACTTTTGCAGGAACTATTAAGAAAAGAAGGGTATCTTTCCGTGGAGGTCGCTTCTTCTTGTAAAGAAGCGAAGCGAAGCTTTTTGAGAATTGTTATCAGCTGATTCTTTTGGATGTCATGCTGACCGATGGCAATAGCTTTGATTTTTATAAAAAGCAAAAATAGCGGAGGTCTACTTTTCCGAGGTTCCAGTGATTTTTCTTTCTGCAAGGGACGAGGATAGGGCTCGCTTGCATGGTCTGGGACTGGGAGCGGATGACTATATTACGAAGCCTTTTTCTCCCGGAAGAGCTCATCCTGAGAATTGCCGCCGTGCTGAGAAGAACCTGTCATTTGGAGGAGAAAAGAGCAGGGCGTGCAGCTTTGGGGAATCGCTGGTTTCCATTGATGCAGGAACAGTGATACGACAAGGAGAAAAAGCTTTCTCTACGGCTAAGGAACTGGCGCTTTTTCTATCCTATACCGGAATAAGGGGAAAATTGTCTACCACGGATACCCTCTGTGATGCCCTTTGGCCGGATGGGAATTTCGGATTGGAAAGCTCACTGCTTGTGCATATGCGGCATTTACGGGGAAAAAGATAGAAAAGAGCCATCTAAACCCGTATTTCTACTGACCGTAAGAGGCCTTGGTTACAAACTGGAGATAGGAAGATGAGAGGAATAGAGAACGGAAAAATGCAGCTGATTGCTCTTGTGGTTTTGTTGACGATATTCCTACTGTTTGCAGACCTTTTTTGTTTTTGGAATTTTTTTATCTCGAAACGGTATGCCTTCTTATCCCGACAGTCAGGAGATAATGGAGCATTTACATAAGGAAAAATGACGAGTACCGCTTAGAGGAAGAGGAAGCCGAAAAACTCTCCGGGGCTCGGCAATTTGCCATGCTTCTGGACAATGGAGGCAATATCCTATGGAGCGAGTTCCTGCCGAAAGAGCTTCAAAAAAACTATACCTTACAGGATGTGGCAAAGTTTACCCGTTATTATCTGGAGGGGTATCCGGTGCGAACCTATGTGGTTCCGGAAGGCTTATTGATTATTGGACAAAAGAAAAGAGCAGATTTGGAAATATACTCTGGAATACGATGAGAATGCTGTTCGAAATCTTATAGAGCTTCTGCCTCTTCTTTTTCTCACCAATGCGGTTATTCTTGTTTCCGTTCCGATATGGATACAGAAGAAACGGGCAAAGCAAAAAGAGGAAGAGCGTACGGAATGGATTGCCGGGGTTTCCCATGACATTCGAACGCCCCTTGCGATTGCTCTTGGAAATGCGGAAATGATTGCAGCTACCACGGAATCGGAAGAAATCAAAGAGCGTGCGCTAAGGATTGAGAAGCAGGGACTCCGTCTTCGTCGCCTTGTAGAGAACCTGAATCTTTTCAGTAAGCTGTCTTTTGGCTATGGGAACTTGGAGAAGGAAAAAATCCAAGTGAGCCGTTTTCTTCGAAAGACGATTACGGAAATGCGGAACCAAACAGAAGATGAAAGGGTGCAGTTCAACGTGGATATTCCGGAAGATTTGCAGGGTCTGGAACTGTGCTTTAATGAAAATCTGATGGAAAGAGCGCTGATGAACTTATTATACAACGCAGTGCAACATAATCCGGAGGAATGCGAGATAACAGTTAAGTTATATCAGGATGAGAAAGCCCACGTGTTTCTCCATGTGGAGGATAACGGTTGCGGTTTAGAGAAAGCCGCTCTGGAAAGACTGAACCGGAAAAACTATGAGTGGGAGCCCAGCACAGGACAGCATGGATTGGGATTAAAAAAATTGTAAAACAGGTGATCAGTCGTCATCGATGGAAGGTGCAGTTTGCAGAAGGAAGTCAGGGCGGATTTTTATGTCGCATACAGATGGGATAAAAAAGTATTGCCTACATGGTTAGATTATGCTAACATAGTTATTGAACGAGTGTCGGTCAAAATGGATTGGCGGTGATGATTTGGCAAATAGAGTTTCGAAAGCTCCGGAGGAGAGGAAGCAGGAATTCATGAAGTCGCAACGAGGCTTTTTTTGCGTCAAAGGGGTATGAGAAAGTTTCTGTGAGAGATATTCTCATGAAGTAAATGGCGCTCCCGGGATGTTTTTATTATTATTTTTAAATCCAAGGAAGATATATTTTTTAGCCTGTATGGAGGCTTATTTTTCAGAGAGACTGAAAGTAAAGGTGGATTTACTGAAAAACAAGAATATCGCTTATGAGAGAGAATAAAAATCTTGAGAGAGCTTATTACCAAGGATATCCGTAGTTTTACGCATAGCTTTTGATTTTTCAGCAGACCATTCTATAACGGATAATTCCTACAGACTTTGGGAATTAACGCATTACATCGGACGTTTTGTAGAGGCTACGCCGCTTTTATTTTTGGAAGGAATCGAAACGAAGAAGATAGAAAAATCATATCAGGGTAACAAAAAGAAAATGCAAGAGATTGCCGCTTTTTATTCTTTATGGAGCAATAGGAACAATTTACAGTGATGCAAAAAAATGGGAAGGATGAGCCGCACAGTCCTGAGAGCGTATTTCAGGTGATTGGCAGGATATTTGCTTAAGACAATAAAAATTATTTTTTTACGCGGACTTTAAATAATCATAGTAAAGGCAGAACAAGGAAAACATGGCAACGTGTTTTCCTTGTATTCGTTTAGGGGAAACGAACGAACTCGTTCGGTCGAAAAAAAGCAGACAATATTCAATGAAGAGGGAGGTAGATTCATGAAGGATAAGAAGAAGTCCATAGAAGAACTTAGTGCGTTTATGCGGCACGAAGAAGGGAAGCCTGATTGCCGGGAATATCCTGATCGCTATGGGCGCGATGCTTAACATTTTACCCGTTTTACTGAGCTATAAGATTATCGTGAGCCTGATAACGAAAAAGGAAGCGCGGGGAAACCTGATTTCCTATGCTATTTATGGCATATTAGCGGTATTCGCAGCCTATCTTTTACCTATATCGGAAGTATTTTGTGCCATACGTTTTCCTATAGGTTTATTGCCAATTTAAAGAAAAAAATAGTATCGCATATTGCTACCTTACCGCTTGGCTATTTTACCGGAGAGCATAAAGCAAAGCTGAAACAAGTCTTAAGCTTGGATATGAATCAAATAGAAGGGTATTATGCACATCAATTGCCAAGTCTTGTTTCCACCTTGCTTCTCATTCTGTCCCTGCTCTTTTTCATGTTCCGCATGAATGTGGTTTTCGCTTTGCTAAGCCTGACTGCAATTGCGGTCGGACTCATGATTCAACTGTCTATCATGGTGAAAATTGTGAAATCGGGAGGACTCGAGGAAAATTTCAAGATACTGGACCGGATTAATTCTGCGACAAATGAATATGTAAAAGGGATGCCGGAAGTAAAAATCTTCGGAAACAGTACTTCCTCATTTCAAAATTATGAGAATGCGGTCAATCAATATAGACAGTTTACCGAGACTATGACGGCAAGAATCAGACCGGGTTTTGTTGCCTTTCGGGTTGTCCTTCTTTCCGTGGCGACTTTTCTTGTTCCGGCCGGCATTCTTCTCCTTACTAAAAAACCAAATGACATGGCGACGATGAGAACAGTGCTTTTCTTTTTGGATTGTAGCACTCGGCGATGAGTGTTCCGATGCTTAAAAAGCTTAGGGATTTTTTGCGGAAGGAATGAATTTATTGGAAGATGTTGTACAAAGAGTTTGGGATGTCCTCGTAGAAAAAGAATTAGCAGAAGGAAGTATACAGAAAAGCTGAAAAATTATGACATTATCTTTGAAAAAGTCTGCTTTTCCTATGAAAAGGAGCAAGTCTTAAAGGATATCAGCTTTATTGCACAACAAGGAGAGCTTACCGCTTTAGTTGGTGCTTCCGGGGCAGGGAAATCAACAATTGGGGCTTTGATTCCGAGATTTTATGAACCAACGGACGGGGTGATTAAACTTGGAGGAGTGAACATACAAGAGATGCCATCGAAATCCTTGATGGAAAATATCTCCTTTGTTTTTCAGGACAATGACTTGCTTTCCGGTACGATTTTTCAAAATATTGCCATGGCAAAAAAAGGTTGCAGCAAGGAAGAGGTGATAGAAGCGGCTAAAAAAGCAAGATGCCATGATTTTATCATGAAACTGGAGAAGGGCTATGAAACAATATTAGGCAAGGCAATACTTTATCCGGCGGAGAAAAACAAAGAATAGCCGTGGCAAGAGCGATGTTAAAGGATGCACCGGTTTTGATTTTGGATGAGGCGACAAGCTATGCAGATTCTAAAAACGAGTGTCTTTTCCAAGAAGCTTTAGCGGAGTTGGTAAAAGACAAAACGGTCATCATGATTGCCCATAGACTTGGCACGATAAAAAAATGCACAACAAATTCTCGTTCTTTCCGAGGGGCAAATCGTGGAAAGAGGCACATGAAAGCTTGATGAAGAAAGAGGGAGTTTATCGGAAAATGGTTTCGATTTTTGATGAGGTGAGAAGCTGGAAGATGCAGCAGGAAGGAGGATTGTATCATGCTTAAAAATATTACTTTAGGAAAACCGGAAACGCTTATAAAGCCTGTTTTGCTTAATACTTTATCCTCGATTTCTAATTTGATCCCTTTTATTTGCCTAGTCCGGATTGTGAAGAGTCTTATTCTATCGAGTCAAAACGGAAAGACAGACATTGCCTCTTTGTGGAAATATTTCGCTTTGATGGTATTATTCTTTCTTCTTACTTTATTTTTGAAAATCTGGCAACAAAGGATACTGATGAGTTCGGCTATCAAAAGACGGCAGAGGGAAGAATCAGGCTTGCAAATCATCTAAGAAGCTTGCCGCTGGATTTATCTCCGGGAAAAAGTTCTACAGAAATTTTTGGATACGTTAATGCATGATTTTAGCATAGTGGAAATCGCCACAACGCATCAGGCACCACAATTTTTCAGCTCTGTTTTTGTTGCTCTTTTATGCATAATCTTCTTTTTCACTGTAGATATCAAAATGGGAGTTGCAGCATTCATCGGCTTTCCTCTTCCATACTGTTTTTAAGCTTGATGCAATATTTTTCAAAAAGATGCTTTTTAAAAACCGAAGTGGCAAAGAGGAATGAGCAGGATGCTTTGGAGGAATATTTAACTACGGTAAAAACGGTAAGGCGTATAACTTTACTCCGGATATGATAGAAAAGATTCATAAAAGCTATTGAAAGGGCGGAGAAGAGTAATATAAAAACGAAAAAGGGATTGGTTCTCTCATCACTATAGCCGGCATGGTATTACGGGTGGGACTTCCCTTGATGAGCTTGGTAGGGCTGAATCTCTTGTTAAAAGGAAGTCTTAGTCCGGAAAAATTTCTTTTTATTTTTGTTTGTCGGAACAAGAATATTTGATCCTTTAGATCTTGCTCTCGTAAATTATGCTGCTTTGCAAATCGCTTCCGTTTCGGGGGAGAGAATCAAGAAGCTGTTGGCAGAGAAGCCGATGACGGGAAAAGAGGTATTGAATGCGGGAAATACGGTAGAGCTTAGCGATGTTTCCTTCTCTTATGAAGAAAGAAAGGTAATTCAGAATCTGTCTTTACAGATTAAAGAGAAGGAATTTCTCGCGCTGGTCGGAAGCTCGGGTTCCGGTAAAACTACTTTGCTTAAACTTTTGGCAAGATTTTATGATGTGCAGGAAGGAAGAATTCAGATTGGCAATAGCGATATTGCAAAAGCTTCTCCTGATGAGGTCCTTCGTAAGTTTTCCATTGTTTTTCAAGATGCCCTGCTTTTTTTAGAGATACTATTTATAACAACATTCAGTTCGGGAATACATCGGCAAAAAGAGAGGATGTCATAGAAGCGTCCAAGATGGCAGGGGCGTACGACTTCATTATGCGAAAAGAAAATGGCTTTGAAACGATGGTGGGAGAAGGCGGTTCCACCTTATCCGGGGGAGAAAGGCAACGCATATCGATCGCAAGAGCGATATTAAAGAATGCGCCCATTATATTACTGGATGAAGCCACTGCGTCATTGGATCCGGAGAATGAAGAAGCGGTACAGAAGGCGATTTCCAACTTGATTCAAAATAAAACGGTTATCGTAGTGGCGCACAGGCTAAACAATGTTGTGGCTGCCGACAAGATTGTAGTTCTTCAGGAGGGAAGGATTGTAGAACAGGGAAAGCATGAAGAATTACTTAATCAAGGAGGAATGTATAAAGAGTTGTGGGACTATCAGGAGAAAGTAAAGAATTGGCAAATTACAAATACAGTACATCATGCGGAGCCCTAAACTCTCAAAAATTGTTTAAGAACGTAAATATGTTTATGCACGTGAACTGGGGTACCATTTTGTAATCTTACGTGTCCGTTACAGTAAAGGAGGATTATTATGTCGAGAACGAAAAAATCATCAAAAAATGCAATCACAGCAGGGGTTCTTATCACCGTTTATCTTGTTACTTATGTAATTATTGGGGCGATTTCATGCCAATTCTCATTCTATTTTTTATTGATGCCGATGATTGTAGCTTGTTTGCGGCGCCAACGTATCACATGCTTCTCGCAAAAACCAAATCGGCTACAGCGATTCTGATAGCTGCGGTGCTTCCCAGTATTCTTTTGATAGCAACCGGACATATTCCGATTGCCCCCTTAGTGTCCGTACCGGCAGGACTTCTCGCTGCATGGGTTGCGAAGACGGGCAATTATGAAGATTTTAAGAAAAATGCCATTAGTCATTTATTCTTTTCTCTCAATCTCTTTGGAGGCTTCCTTCCTATCTGGGTTATGAGAGAAGCCTTTTTTAGGAGCGTACAGCATGGGGGACTTGATCAAAGCTTTTGCGATACGGTAAGAGCGTTCACGCCGCTTTGGATGTTACCGCTTATGATGGCAGGTACTTTTTTGTTTTCCTGGCAGGCTCTTATTTAACAAAGAAGATTCTCTATAAGAAGTTACAGTCTGCTGGGGTTCTTTCATGATGGAGGCACTTATGAAAGGGAGAAGATTTGCGCCTTCACTCCGTTATGACCTTAGAACAAAGTTCATCGTGTTAATACTGGTAAATCTGTTACTTTTTCTTGGAGACAGCATAGCTTATGAGGCTTTTTTAACTCTGCTTTGTCTATTCGTGATGATCAGTAGCGGTATATCAGGTCTTCGGTACGGTATATCGTGCTTTTTATACTGAGTATTGTGGTGGAAACCATCGTTGTAAATTTGGGACATCCCTTTTTTCTAAGCTTTATTTTATTTCTGGTCGTTATTATGAGAAAGTTTTTGCCCTCTGTGATTATCGGAAAGTGGATTTTGAGCTCAACGAGCTCATCCCTTGCAGTGGCGACATTACAGAGGCTGAGAGTCCCGAAGGATGCCCTTATTATGATTTCCGTTATCTTCCGGTGCTTTCCCACGATACAGGAGGAGTGGTCCAATATTCTACATGGCAATGAAAACAAGAGGAATCAGCTTTGGATTTTATAATTTGTGCATAGACCTTTGCTTACTATAGAATATTTTTGTTCCCCTATTTGTGAGTGTGATGGAAATCGAGGGACGAACTCTCTCAATCGGCTATTGTAAGAGGTATCTGATGCCCCGGTAGCAAAAGACATGCAGGCACAGAATCCAAATGAAAAACAGGCGATTATATGCTCTGTCCTTATTTTCTTTTTGCGCTCGGCATCGTTCTTTTTCCTGCACTTTTTGGGGTATTCGCTATGATTACTATAAAAAAATTTAAGTTTTCAATCACAGTACGGAGGAGGATTTTGTACTTAGAAATATCGATTTGTCGGTTCATCAGGGCGAGTGTATCCCTTTTATGCGGAAAAAGCGGTTGTGGAAAATCTACTTTTGAAAATAATCACTGGAATCATTCCGGAATTTTATCAGGGAAGATAACGGGGAGCGTAGAAGTTGCCGGTATGAATCCCTTTGAAACGGAAATTTATAAAATTTCCGAGAAAAGTAGGCTCAGTTTTTCAGAATCCCAAGACGCAGTTTTACACGACAAATACGACAGACGAAATTGCTTTTGCGCTGGAAAATTATGGAGTAGAAAGGGAGAAGATTCGGAAAAAACTGAAAGAGGTACAGGAGACAATGCATGTTTCAGCCTGATGGACAGAAATATATTTGCACTTTCAGGCGGAGAAAAGCAAAAATAGCTATTGCGGCGGTCTATGCCTTAAACCCGGAGATTTTTGTTTTTCGATGAGCCCTCTTCCAGCCTGGACATGGATTCGATGATAGAGCTTTCGAAACTCATGGAACGATTGAAGGAGGAAGGGAAGACGATTATCATTGCAGAGCACAGGCTCTGGTATTTGAAAAATTGTGGATAGAGCAGCATATCTGGAAAAATGGAAAGATTACTAAAGAATACAGCATGGAAGAAATGCAAAACTTATCCGAGGAAGAAAGATGTAGAACAGGGCTTCGGCACACGAACTTTCCCGGTGACAGCCCCTACATGGAAAGAAAGATCTGCATAATGCTTTCTGCGTCAGAAAAACACACGGATATAGAGAAAAGAAGCTTTGTAAAGCCATTTGTTTAAAGTGGAAAGAAAGGACTGGCAGTAAAGAGAGATTCATCAGAAATGCATTGGAACTGGAAAGCAAAGGATTTACTGTATAAAAGAAAAGAGCGGACTATTTTCAGAATCGATCGTTTGGGCTTTTGAAAGGGGAAAAATTGTAGGAATCGTTGAGAAAAACGGAATGGGAAAAATCGACATTTGCGAAAAGTTGTTTGCGGCCTTGCAAGGCAAACTACAGGAGAAATTTGCAAAAATAACAAGGGAATCTCCGTGCGAAGAGAAGGAAGAACAGCTTATTGCTTATGCAAGAAATCAACAACCAGTTGTTTACTGACTCCGTTTATGATGAAATCCGCCTGACGTCGGCGTTCAAGGAGGAAGAACAATTTTGTACTTGTATGGCGGATATGCAAATTGACCAATTGAAGGAAAAATCCGCACAGTTTATCGGGGGCAAAAGCAGCGAGTCGTAATTCTATCCGCCTTACTTTCCAAGAAGAAAAATTTTTATTTTTGGATGAGCCGACCAGCGGACTGGATTATGCAAGCATGAAGGTCGTTGCAAAGAACATCACCAAGTTTAAAGCGGAAAAGAATCTGATTTTAATTATCTCCCATGACATGGAATTTTTTTAGAGGAGGTATGGATAGAGTGCTAGCCTTCCCAAGCGATGTCTAATCTCATGAATAAAAGGATGAGAAAGGAAAATGAAGCATGCTATAATACACTCTGCTATTCTTGAAAATGTAAGTTTCTAGGAGAGACTCTAATTATGAAAGAAGAAAGTGGGAGTTTCATGGGAGAGAAAATAAATAATAGAAGAAGCAAAGAAAGTTAATCTTACCGAACTGTTTTTATGATTTAGTTTATGTGTTCGGAATTTCCAAGGTTACCCATATTCTGAAACCGTATTGTTCTGTGTCCTTCGTAGTGCGACATTTTCCGAAGGAAATCAGGAAGTAGAAATGATTTGAGCGTAAAGAAATAAGGATATGGCATTCCATTTTAGAAAAGTGGTACAAGTACCCTAAAATCTAAAATGGATGGCAAGCAGAATCATTAGGTGGTGATAAAGTGAAGGTGGATATTCAAAAAGTAAATTCCTATGAAGAAGAGCAAGCGGTGATTCGTGCTGTCAAAGTAACGGAGAACATTCAAACTGCCATCAGTGCTCTAGAAAACAGTGCCCCTGTTATTACTGCCCGTTGTAATGGAGAAGCTGTTTTCTGCCCAATGGATAAAATCTATTATATCGAATCCGTGGATAAACGAACCTTTGTCTACACAAAGGATGATTGTTTGGAAGTGCAATATAGATTATATGAACTGGAAAATACGTTAAGTCGGAATTTCTTTTAGGGCTGCAAAGGCAATGATTATCAACATGAGGAAAATAAAGTCAGTGCGAGCGGAAATTAACGGAAGAATGACGGCAGAACTTTTAAACGGGGAGCGAGTGATTATTGCAAGATCCTATGTGAAAGAACTAAAAGAAAGGTTGGGACTATGATATGCAAAAGTAAAAACTCATTTTAGTCAGACTTTGAATGATTTCAACAGCCATTCTTTTTGGAATAGGAATTTGATGCTAGTACAGCATTTTTCTTTGGGAATGCAGACATTCACTTTTCAATGGAGTGACCCTCTTTCTATTTGTTTCACAGGATTTTTATCCTCATTACCGACATATTTTCTTTTGGATATGGATAACTTGAAGAAAAAGCAAAGTTCGGATCAGGATGGGGATCCACTTTGTCTCAGTTCTCGGAATTGTGATTCTATGTGCAAGCTCTTTTTCACTGGTTCGGACAAATCATCAACTACGCATCATTTGTCTTATGTATAGCCTCATTTATCTCTTTGTCTGGGAGCAACGGCATGGATGGCAAAGGCAGATGAGATTAAAATCAATGAAGCAATTCAGGCTCTCCAAGATCCGGAATAAGAAATAAAGCTTTTCATGAAAAATATAGTATGAAAATAAAAGCTTTTCATGGAAAAAGTGCAACTCGGTAGGCTGTAAATGCAGCTTGGTAGGGTGGCACTTTTAATACTACAGTTGATAAGTTGATATATGGTAGCACTATAGGAAAGAATTACAGAAAGAACTATAGAGGCGCCAAGAAGGAGCGAATCGGATGAATGCAATCACAGTAAAGAACTTAAGCAAAAACTATGATAAAACGACTGCGGTGGATCATATTTCCTTTTCCGTGAAAGAAGGAGAATTTTTGCATTTCTAGGGAAAATGGTGCAGGAAAATCCACAACCATCAATATCCTCTGTACTATTTTTGAAAAACGGAGGGGAGGTAATATTCGACCACAAGCTTGGAGAAGATGATGACAAGATTCGAGAGAAAATAGGCGTTGTTTTTCAGAACTCGGTTCTGGACGGAGTATTGACTGTAAAAGAAAATCTTCTGACAAGAGCCTCTTACTATGGAATTCACAAAGAAGAAATTTTGGAGCGTTTACATCCTTTAATGCAGGCTTTTGAATTGGAAGGTATTTGGAACAAAATATATGAAAAATTATCCGGAGGACAAGTGAAGAAGAGTGGATATTATCAGAGCGCTTTTACATAATCCGAAGATTCTCTTTTGATGAACCCACAACGGGACTGGATCCCATGTCCAGAAAGCTGGTGTGGGAGTATATCAATTATCTTCGAAAAGAAAAACAAATGACGATATTTCTTACAACACATTATATGGAAGAAGTAAGAGATGCAGACAGAGTTGTGATCCTGGATAAGGGACGAATTGTAGCAGAGGATACACCGGCGGCTTTAAAAAGGAAATACACGAATACAAAACTGATTTGGTATGCAGAGAAATGCAGTGACAATGAGCTTGTGCTGAAAGACATGGAGTATTCTTATGAAGCGGATCACTATATTGTGCCATTGGCATCAAAGGAAAAATTTCACTTAAGTGAGTTTCTCTATAAAAATCGAAACAAGATTAGAGATTATGAAATTGTAAAAGGCAGTATGGATGACGTATTCTTACATTTAACAGGGAGAAAGCTGGAGGCATAAGATGAGGGGGATTTTGGGACTTATCAAGAGAAATTTACTGTTGTTTTTCAAGGATTGGCAGAGCATTCTATTCTCTCACTGACATCCATTATTGTGCTTGTGCTGTATCTATTATTCCTGAAAAAGGTACCTTTTGTGCGTGCGATGCAAAGTGCAATGGAGCAGTATCCGGGACTGGCTTCCATGGTTTCTGAAACAGACATCGATATGTTTGCAAATCTCCTTTTGCTGACAGGAATATTGGGATCCGCAAATGATTTCAGTTCCTTTAGTTGTATTACCACACTGGTAAGAGATAGAGCCAATAAAGTGGATTATGATATTCTGGCAACACCGCTGAAAAAGGGGGGAGATTATCTTTGCTTATTTTTGTATCGGCAGTGCTTTTCCTCTACCCTTTTAACTGGAATCATTCTGACAATAGGGCTTGTTGGAATTCGTATGCAAGGAAATATTTATATGAACGCAAGTCAAGTTGTAAAAGCCTTTTTCTATTGTTGCACTTGGATCTATTTCTGCAAGCGCAATATTTATGATTGTCGTTTTATTTTTTTCAAACCGTTAGTGCTTACGGAAGCCTCTTCGGAATACTCTCGGCGGCCTCTGGGTTTGTGATTGGAGCTATATCCCGATTTCTCAGTTTTTCTAATGGAGTTCAAACCGTATGTAACCTGTTTTCCTGCGAGTCAAATAACAATTATGCTGAGAAATATACTGCTAACGGACTCTTGAGCATATCAATAGAAGCCTTGCAGGAGTGGATCAGGGAATGTTTGTTCTTAGTCTGAAAGAATATTTTTCTTTTCACAAAACTGTTTCATGGATATCTGGGTATGAATAAAATGCTGGAATATATCTTAGAGTAATACTATTCTGTATCGTAGCGCAAATTATGATTTATTCCGGAAGCTATAAGAAGAACTAGGTGTGAGAAAAAGAAGATATTTCTTTCATTTTAGAAAAGTGGTACAAGTACCCTAAAAATCTAAAATGAGCTCTTGACTATTTCTTTTCCTATTACGCATACTTTAGAAAAAGTGGTACAAGTACCTAAAATCTAAAATGGAGCTGAGATATGGAAATTAAAAAGAGATAGATATCTTAACAGGCTGATTGCAAAAAGAATAACGGATTAATAAAAAGTAATTACAGGCATTCGAAGAAGCGGAAAATCCTATTTACTTTTTGAGCTTTATTATAAGTATTTGCTGTCTATAGGATAACGGAGAATCATATTATAAGAATCCCATTGATGATATTGAATTTGAAAAATATTGCGATGCATATAAATTGTATGAATATATAAAAAGTCGATTTCAGATTTAACACAGCAATATTATGTGTTCATTGATGAAGCCCAGTATGCAATTACGAAAGAAGAAATGAGAAATCCTGATGTGCCAATTCGATTATATGGCGTATTGAATTCATACTTAGGAAAAATAACGTGGATGTTTATATTACAGGGAGTAATTCTAAAGTTTTTATCTACAGATATTATGACCGGAGTTCAGAGGACGTGGAGACGAGATCCGTATATCGCCTTTGGCATTTTTCCGAGTTCTATCCCATGCGGAAAGGAAAAAGGCGGATGCATGGCAGGAATACTTTATATTTTTGGAGGCCTTCCACATATCTTTGTCGGAAGCTGATTATGAGGCAAAAAGCAATTATTTAAGCAGATTACATCGAGAAATTTATATGCGTGATTTATGTGATAGATATGATATTCTCGATAGAAGAGGGATGGAATCTCTAATGAAAGTCATTTCATCAGCTATAGGTTCATTATCCAATCCCCAAAAATTGCGGATACATTTAAGAGTAGTGGTGAAAAAGCAATATCCATGCCGACAATCTCAAATTATCTCAAATATTTGGAAGAAAGTTTCTTAGTATCCAAGGTAGAGCGTTACGATATAAAAAGGTAGAAAGTATATTAGTACGCTATTCAAATATTACTATATGGATTTAGGGCTCAGAAATGCGCTACTTAATTTCCGACAGTTTGAAGAGCCTCATCTTATGGAAAAATGCCATCTATAACGAACTCATTTACAGAGGATTTAATGTTGATGTCGGTGTGGTAGAGGTTAGAAAAGATGATAATGGTAAAAATTAGAAAAAGTTGGAGGTAGACTGGTTGTAAATCATGCCAGCCGGCGTTATTATATACAGTCTGCATTTGCGCTTTAGGATCAAGAAAAATCGAGCAAGAACAGGCATCTCTACTAAACATTCCTGATTCCTTTAAAAATCATTATTTCAGGGAGCAATACACCTATCTGGAGAAATGAAGGGGCATTACTTTTTATAGGGTCTCTTTTGACTTTATGTTGAAAGTGAAAAATAGTCTTGAATTTTGATATGGAGATAAAAATACGTCAGTTTTGATTGCCTGCTGTTGGTGATTTAAAGAAAAACTATGACTTTATCTGCACCTACGCTGATGAAAGAAGAGAGGGATTTGAGACCGGAGCGATGGCAAATGAGAACCTGCTTAACGCAAGGAATGCTTACATGATGAGGAGGTGGTATCCTTAATAAACGGATTGACATTCAGTATAGTAAATTTATAATGAATTTTTAGATTTTTAAATTAGAATTTCATTCTTTTTCAAGGTCGGTCTTACCTTTGAAAAGAGAGAAAATTTAGAGGAATAGACATGTCAACACAAACCATAATTATCATTGCTGTAGTAGCAGTAGTATGGGCGGTAGCCTTTGTCGTAATGCTTTCATGGGCAAGAAGAGAGCAAATTCGGTGGACAAGTTTTTGGAAGACAACAGGATAAGGGAGTTCTTCACATTTACGGAAGCAGATTAAGGTCGACGGAAGAGATATTTCAGTGTGCCTCTACTACGGGAAATGATATGGAAACCGTCGTGGCGTTAACCCCTGGTCAGCATACCATCGAGGGAATCTATCAGTCCACGGAAACGTAGGCGCTAAGACAAGGAATGTCAAAACGGAGAAGGTGAGCTTTGATCTTTCTGTAGAGGCAGGACATAGCTATTCCGCCGGAATGTATTTCTACCTGCTGAGAGAGAGCGCAATATTCTAATGGACAGACGGGGAATACTGTTTTGAAGTTCCGCTCACGATTGTGGAAGGCAGCGATTATATAAAGGCCTATCAGTTGTCTATAGGGAAGACTAAAAAGAGACTTCGAAAGAATAGATTCAGATGAAAAGCAATACCTACCTGGATGAAAATGGAAATTGTCATTGGAAAATCACCACTATTCACCTAATCCTATTTCGGCTCTTATTGTTTGCTGTTTTTCGCCGGACTTTTCTCTTCTTCTACGCGCACGTGGGATGGGACAGCAGCCTTTGGTTTATGATTGCACTGCTTCTTCTTTATAGTTTTGCTACTCGTGGAACTGTATAAGTTTTTTCGTTCTTATATTGTGGAGTTGTATTTTATGAAGAGGAAATAGTGCTACACTATCGAAAAGGAGAAAGCCGGAGTATTCCCTATACGGGAATCGGCTTCGTGGATTTTTCAGCTACATGACGGAACCGAGCAGAATTCATTTTTATCCCCATTTTACTTTCTATAAGAAAAACAGCACATCCAAGATTCTGGACCTCGATTTATAAAGGAGATTATCTACTGTTTATAGGAGAGCTGTCTTCTTTTCGAGGATTATCTGAGGATTAAGAAATGTTTAGCGGAAAAGGAAAAGCATTTTCTTTTGAGCCTCAGGGAAACCGAGGAGTGCTTTAAGAGGAATAGGTTGACAAGAAAAAGCGAGAAGGGACGCCGGAGGTAGGCTTGTCCTCTCTGCTTTTACTTTTTGTATCTTTTTATATTGTGCGTATTCTATTGATATCGGGAGTTTGTACATAAACAAAAATTCGTTTGATAGATGGGAGGGATATTCCTATGTCGAGACTCTTCGTTTCAGAAAGTTTTCATGTCTTTTATGTATCGTGGAAAAGAGATTTTCAAACCGTTAAATACCGGATGGATAGATGAGGGTCTGTGTGGTGAGGAGTGGGTTGCCAACGTTTTCTTCTACAGGAAAAATGGGACTGACCATTATGATTGATGCAGGCTATAATTATGAGCGTTTGGCAGAGAAAATGGCGTGGTTGGATATCAAAGCTTCGGATATTCGAAACATTTTCCTTACCCATCTGGATACAGACCATATCGGAGCTCTGGAAGCGGATAGTGAGGGCCTTTTAGAGAAGCGGAAATTTATCTGGGAGAAGAGGAAAATAAATATCTAACGGGAGAACTTCGCCGTAGAGTCCTCTACAAGCTTTGCAAACTTCCCATTGTAAAGCTGGACAATCCGAAGAGGCTGCTTCATGACAGGGAAGTCATTTATATCCAAGATATTAAGGTTGAAGCCATTCTTGTTCCCGGGCATACTTACGGGCATCTTGTTTATCTTATTGACGATGCCTGTTGTTTACGGAGATCACAATTTGGTTCGGCGCGGATGGGGATGCAGTTTTTGAATTCTCTTGCCGAAGACAATGCATTGGCAAAGCGTTCTCTCGTAAAAGCTGGAAGAACTTCTGCTGAAAGAAAATGCAATCCGCTTATTGTGAGCGGACACACGGGTGGACGGATGACTGGAATTTGCATTTCGACACAAGGATAAGCTCTGTATCTCCGGGAAAAACAAAAACCGCATGATCCGACTGCCCCTTATGACGGCTATGATGAACGGGAGGATACGGAAGAAAAAGGCAGAAATATGCGGCTTCCGGAAGGCTTGGGACAGTATGCGCGAGAATGCGGAACAATAGGCAACGTGAGAAAGGCAAATGATGGCGTAAGAATCAGGTATTAGGATGTGCGTATGGACTTTCCGCTGTAAAATAGGCAGGCACTTGCATTTTTGCAGGTGCTTTTTATTCTCGAAAATTGCGATTTAAACAAATTACCGACTGATAGTCGAAAAGTCTTGACAGCCAACATTTCGCTGTTTATCATAAAAACCGACCAATGGTCGAAAAATGTCAAATGGAAACAAAAGAACAAAATATGGAGCCCGGGGAAGATATGAAAAATAGGGGCGAATATGAGAAGGCAAATAAGAAAAATGGAGGCAGGAGCAATGTAACTTC
>BNJU01004547.1_pt1 | contig 31371 bp, 39 predicted proteins | sample 8539281 | NCBI WGS metagenome assembly BNJU01 (sample SAMD00202456, study PRJDB9452) | human saliva metagenome | isolation source: human saliva | place: Japan
TGGTGACGTCGTCAGGCTTGCGAACGCCGTCGCGGACCGCGCCATGAGGGCCGACGCACCTGGATCTCGAGGCGATCGGGGCTCAGGGCCTCCACCTCTCTCGCCCCACTCGACCAGGGGTGACGGAACGATCCAGGGGAGGGTCCAGGTCGAGGGCGTCGACCTCCTCCAGGAGGTGATCCGGTGAGCGTCGACGTGGATGAGGTCGAGGGCCGTCGGCGAGGGAGAGTGCACACGGGCGATGATGAAGGTGGGCGAGGAGACCCGGCTCGCACTCCCAGGGCCCGCGCCGATGCCCTGAGCCAGGTGGTCTTGCCCGCCCCAGCCCGCCGGAGAGCATGACGAGGTCGCCGGCACGCAGCAGGCGGGCAAGCGGGCACCGAGTCCCCGAGTCTCATCGGCGTCGCCGGTGGCGACAGTGATCTCGGGGACGGCCTCGAGTGTGCAGCGCACCGCTCATGTGTCCTCCTCATCCATAGGTGGAGCCGGCGACCGGAGCCGACCGGCACCGGCGTTCGCCGGGCCGACGTGCTCCGAGGCCCGCTGTTGTCTAGGGGCGAGCGTAGCCGCCACCAGCCTCTGCCCCGACGTCAGCAGCGCGGGACGCGGGCTCCCAGCCAGGGTCACGATCTCGTAGTTGATGGTCCCGCAGGCCTGCGCCCACTCGTCGGCCGTGGGGACGGCCTCCTGCCCACAGCATCCGGGGCGCCCCCAGAGCACGGCGGTGTCACCGACCTGGGCCGGCGCCGGCAGGAGCGCGCCGGTCTCATCTCGGGCCGGACCGAGGGTCAATGACCACCTGGTCCATGCACACCCGCTCCCACGATGGAGCTCATGATGCCGCCGACGCCCACCGGACCGGTCGAGCCGGCGGCGCGGGATACCGTCGGGTAGCCCAGCGGGACGAGTCCCACCCAGCGGTCGGTGGGAGCGCACCAGGTGCCGCCGTAGGAGACAGCCTGCCCGGCGTCGATGCGCTTGACCTGGACGAGCGGACTCCAGGCGCATGGCGGGCTGAAGCCCGAGCTCGAGGCTGGTCGCCACGGACGGGTCAGGGGCTCAGTCCGTAGAGGCCGATTCCCGCTCGCACCAGGTCCATGCGGGCCTCCGGGTGCCACAGGAGCCCGCCGGTGGCGGCCAGATGATGGATGGAGGGCCTCGGTCCCGCCTCCTGCACGATCTGCTCAGCCTGCCGGTATCGCTCCAGGTGCTGCTCGGTGGAGCCGCTGGTGGGCTCGTCGGCACGAGGACAGGTGGGACCACAGGCCGACGACGTCGACCACCCCTCGTCCTCAGCCTGCCTCAGCGCGGCGGCCCAGGGCGGGAGCAGGTCCTCGGCCATGGCACCGCCGCGCGACATTCCGGTGTCGACCTTGAGATGGAGGCGCGCCGTCGTCGCCTGAGCCCGGGCCGCGGCGACAGGGCCTCGAGCTGAGGCAGGGTGGAGACCGACAGGTCCAGATCGGCCGCCAGTGCGGCGCGCAGGGGCGAGTCCTCGGCGGCCGCCCGGGCGGGATCCATGACGGGCAGGAGCCAGGTGAGGATCCGGGGAGCCTGACCGGAGGGCTCCCCCGCAGGGTCGATCCACGTCGGCCTCATCGAGGAGCGCGCGCAGGGCGAGGGGCCTCGGCGAGCTGGGCCACCCCAGCCAGGAGGCTCCCACCGACAGGGCCGTCAGGGCGATCGGCCCCAGGCCGTGGCCGTGAGCGTCGGCCTTGACCACGGCCATCCACGGCACGCCCGCCACCTGCGCCAGGCGCCTTCCGTTGTGGGCCACGGCCTCCAGATCGATGACGGCCCGTGAGGGTGGCTGCCCCGGGCAGCGAGGGCCGGGCTGCTGAAGCTTCGGAGCGGTGGAGGGGCATTGCTACTGAGTCCGCGGAAGTGGTCACAGCGCGATTGTCGCACTGGGTGGCCGAAGGCGGGCTGTTGGCTCTCGCACTCGACTGTTCACCTCCTCCGGCGACGACCGATCGGCTGACACGTCTCAGTGGTGCGGGACCGCCTGAAGCCAGTTGAGCTCAAGGCGGGCCGGGCCGAGAGCCGCAGCGATGTCGAGGGCAGCAACCGGGTGACCACCCGCACCGACGACGCCGGCTCCCGGCATCGCGGCAGCGTAGGCGCCCGCGAGCGCGTGCAGCCGGACTCCGGCGGCCACCGAGTCAGCCAGAACGCCCTGGGCCGAGTCCGCACCTGTGGCTGCACGCCACCTCTCGCTCCCAGCGGGCCGCGGCTCCGGCCAGGACCGCGCCGAGGACGCCGGCGAGCACGTCCCCGCTTCCTGCGGTCGCCATCCACCCTGGGCCGGGTCCACGCTGACCAGTGGATGGTGCGGCGCGGCGATGAGCGTCGTCGCCCCCGTGAGGCAGGACGGTGGCGCCGCTCGGGCGGCAGATCTCGCGGACCGCGTGCGCCGGGTGCGCCTCGACGCGCTCCGGTTCCACTGCCGGGCCGTCTCCTCGGGCGTCTCCGAGTCCGCCAGCGCCGTCAGGAGGGCGGCGGCCTCGCCGGCGTGCGGGGTCAGAACATGACGCGGCGTGCAGCGCAGGCCCTCGTCGAGGGAGCTCGGTCAGGATACTCAGCGCTCCGGCGTCGACGACGGCGGGGGCCCCGGCAGGAACTGCGCCGGTGGCACCGTCGGATGCTTCCTCACCGGTCCTGGCGCCGTCAGCGACCCGCCCGCCCCCGCTGTCGCGTGCGGGGGCCAGGGTGGGAGCGCAGGACCTCCGCAGCTCGTCGGCCCGGACGGTGTCGGCGGGGTCGACTCCCGGCCCCAGGACGAGCGCCTGGCTGCGGCCGGCGGCGGGGACGACCTCGGGCCGAGCCGCCAGGACAGGTCCTCCACCCGCCTGGGCGCGGTCAGGCGCACCATGCCGGCTCCGGCGAGCACCGCACCGCTGGCGGCCAGGACGGCTGCACCGGGATGGGTCTCGCTGCCGGCCCACAGACCGACCACGCCGCGGGTGTGCTTGTGGTCATCGGCGCCCGGCTCGGGGACCACTCGCGTCAGGTGGTCGCCCAGCGCGCCGTCGACGGGGCGGCGGGCGATGGGACGGCTCGTGGGCGCGGGCGGCCCGGGGGGACGACCTCGACGGCACCGCACAGGTGCCGGGCCGAGGGCGAACACAGGCATCCCGCGAGGGCGGGTGAAGGTGACCGTGCAGTCGGCGGCGAGAACCGGACCATCGACGGTGCCGTCATCGACGCCGGTTCCGCTGGGCAGGTCGACGGCGATGACGCGCAGCGAGCGCCGCCCAGCGCTCCGGCGGCAACGAGCGGGGCTATGAGGGCGACGGCGTCGGGCCGCAGCGGCAGTGGCCCCCGATACCGGTGAGTCCGTCAAGGACGAGCCCGCCACGAGCGAGGAAGGCCTCGACAGCGGCCACGGCCTCAGCGCTGTCCCAGTCCTCTGCGCCGTCGCTGCGGTAGCCGGCGCCGTAGACGGTGACCCCGTGGCTGCGGGCCTCTTCCAGGGCGACGGGGTGGGGATGCTCCGTGGCGAGCACGGCGGTGACCGCGCAGCCGCTGTGTGAGAGCAGGCCTCCGGCCAGGAGGGTGTCGGCTCCATTGTGACCGCCGCCCACCAGGAGGAGTACCGGCGCTCCTGAGATCCAGCCGGGACTCATGTGCGTCCCCGCTGCCTCGCCCGATGTCCCTGTCGGAGCTGCCGGGGAGACCGGTGAGGCGGGTGATGCCGGCGGACCGGCGAGGTACGTCGGGGACGGAGAGGCGGATGAGGGCCGCGCGAGGGACGCCGCGCCCCCGGGGACGACGGGCCCCTGGCGCAGCTCGCGCAGTGCCGCCCGAGCCACCGCGTGGGCGGCGGCTCTCATGTAACGGTCGGTGCCCGCGGTGACGGGGCCTCCGCCGCCCGCGATCTCCTGGGCGGGCCAGGCGCAGGTGGTGGGGTCGGTAACGTCGTCGGAACGCGTGAAGTCGTTGAGGTCACTCACCTGTCCCATTGTCCTCCGCTCAGCGCTCCTCGCCCCTCCAGCAACGTTCTGAGACAGGGTGGTTTCAGAAAGTGAGACTCGCGAGAGACTCGTCGCCGGGTCCGCGGACCCGTGCCCGCGGACCCCAGAAAGTGTCCTTTCCAGAAAAAGGTGACGCGTTCAGCCCTCAACGCCTTCACCTACCCGGCACAATGGCCGAGTGATCCGCGCAGTAGGGACCGACCTGGTCGACGTCACCCGCCTCGAAAGGCTATATGGACCGGGTACCCGGCCTGCGCGAACGGCTCTTCACTCCCGTCGAGGCTGGCCGCCTGCCAAGCGGGCCGCCTCGCTGGGAGCACGGCTGGCCGCCAAGGAGGCGGTTCTCAAGGCCCTGGGGTCGGCCTACGCCGAGCTCGGGACTGGACGCGCCCGAAGGATGGGCCTACAGGGACATCGAGGTGACCTCGACACCCGGAACCCGCCACGCCTGCGCCTGACCGGAGCGGCCGCGATGGCCGCGCGCCAGGCGGGCATCGGCCACTGGCACCTCTCACTGGCTCACGACGGCGGCATGGCGCAGGCCTTCGTCGTCGCCCAGGCCGACCACGTCGACAGCGACGACGACCTGGCCCTGTCCTCCCAGCGCTCCGAGGCCCGCGTCAAGCCGCAGGTGAAGTCCCTACGCCCAGCCCTGTAGACGTCGAGGCCCCGGAAGGTCCGGGGCTCGACGTCTTGAGATGTGGGCAGAGGTGCGGCAATGAGCCGCCGTCAGAGCTACTCGACGGTGACGGACTTGGCCAGGTTGCGCGGCTGGTCGATGTCCAGGCCCTTGGCCCCGGCCAGTGCGGCGGCAGACCTGCAGCGGGACCACGGTGAGCAGCAGCCACAGGATCGTGGGGTGGCGGGCACCCTGATGATGTGGTCGGCGAAGGGCTCGACGTCGGCGTCCCCTCCTCGGCGATGACGATGGTGCGCACCACGGGCCCGGATCTCCTGGATGTTGGAGATGACCTTGTCATGCAGGACGGGGCGGCGCGGGGTGGGCACGATGACGAAGACCGGCAGACCCTCCTCGATGAGCGCGATCGGGCCGTGCTTGAGCTCGCCGGCGGCGAAGCCCTCGGCGTGGACGTGAGGCGAGCTCGCTTGAGCTGAGCGCGCCTCCAGCGCCACCGGGAAAGCCGACGTGGCGGCCCAGGGAACAGGAAGGAGGACTTGTCCGCCAGCTCGGTACCCAGCTCGCGCACCCGCGCCTCCTGGCTGTCCAGGACGTGCTGGATCCGCTCGGGCATAGCCTCAGGTTGTCAGGTACTCGGCGACCTCGTCGGGCCACTTGTTGCCGCGCAGCTGGGCCAGGTAGAGGCCCAGCAGGGTAGCAGCGGTGATCTGGGCGAGAAGGCCTTGGTGGAGGCCACGGCCACCTCGGGACCGGCGTGGGTGTAGAGGACGGCGTCGGCCTCGCGGGCGATGGTCGAGCCGTAGGTGTTGACGATGGCCAGGACCTTGCTGCCCCTGCTCGCGGGCGTGGCGCACGGCCTGGATGGTGTCCATGGTCTCGCCGGACTGGGAGATGGCGACGGTGAGGGTCTTCTCGCTGACAACCGGGTCGCGGTAACGGAACTCGTGGGCGAGCTCGACCTCCACGGGGATGCGGCACCAGTGCTCGATGGCGTACTGGCGACGTGCCCGGCGTAGGCGGCGGTGCCGCAGGCGATGACAATGATCTTGTCGACGCTGCGCAGGACGGCAGGATCGATACGCATCTCGTCGAGCTGGAGCTCACCGCGCTCGTCAACGCGGCCGCGCAGGGTGTCGGCCACGGCGGTGGGCTGCTCGTGGATCTCCTTGTCCATGAAGGTGTCGTAGCCGCCCCTTGACGGCGGCCGAGGCGTCCCAGGTGACCTCCCAGGTCTTGGGCTCGACGTCGTGACCGTCCCTTGTCCCAGACGTGGACGGCGTCGGCGGTCAGGAGAAGGACCTGGTCGTCGTCGACCTCGGCGGCCTTCTTGGTGAAGGCGACGAAAGCCGCGACGTCGCTGCCCAGAAGTTCTCGCCCTCGCCCAGGCCGATGACCAGCGGGCTGGGCGGCGGGCCGCGACGATGGCCGCGGGGCCAGGGTCGCTGACGGCCAGGAGTGCGAAGGTTCCTTCGAGGCGAGCAGTGACGGCCCGCATCGAGGCGACCAGGATCTCGGCGACCTTGGCCGAGTCGGAGGCGGCGGCCGGGTCCTGGCGCAGGCGCTCGGTGAAGTCGATGTCCAGGACGTGGGCGACGACCTCGGTGTCGGTGTCGGAGAGGAGCTCGCGCCCGGCTGCCTCGACCTCCTCGCGCAGCGGGCGGAAGTTCTCGATGATGCCGTTGTGGACCACGGCGAGGTGGCCGGCGCGGTGCGGGTGGGCGTTGACCGTCGTCGGGCCGCCGTGAGTGGCCCAGCGGTGTGGCCGATACCTGCGGTGGCGAGGGGCCGGCAGGGGCCGCCTCCAGCAGCTCGCGCAGGCCGGAGAGCTTACCGGCCGCCTTGACGACGTCCAGTCCCGAGGGGCCCACCAGGGGCGACACCCGCGAGTCGTAGCCGCGGTACTCCAAGCGACCGAGGCCGTCGCATGAGAACAGTGAGGGAACGGGAAGAACCAGTTTCAGTCAAAGGGCCGACGTGGCCGACGATTCCACACATACTCTGATCGAATCATGCTGACGCGATGTTGACAACGAGCGCAGGACCACGTCAGTGTGATCTCGGCGTGATGTAGGCCTTACTGCGGGCTCCTTGCAGGCCGCACCCCTCCGCCTGCCGGCCCCTCGATTCGTTTCCGAGTCGGTATCCCACCGGTTCCTCTTCGGTCCTCCGGGATTGTCCGCCGAACGACTCTTTTTGCGACACTGTGTCGGTGACCTCCGAGCTGAGTGACCCGAGCGACCTGGGCATCCCGGGTGCCTCGCCCTATATCGAGCTGGACCGTGACCAGTGGTCGGCCCTGGCGTCCTCGGCGCCATTGCCGCTGACCCAGGCCGATGTCGAGAAGCTGAGAGGTCTGGGGGATCCCATCGACCTGGCCGAGGTGGACGCCGTCTACCGCCCCCTGACCGCGCTCCTGGAGGACTACATCGCCACCTCGCGCGAGCGCGCTGCCACCGTACCGGATCCTTCCTGGGCGTGGATGAGCCACCGACCCCCTTCGTCATCGCGGTGGCCGGATCGGTCGCCGTCGGCAAGTCGACGACGGCCCGCCTCATCGCCCATCTGCTCGCCCGATTCCCGGACACGCCGCGGGTGGACCTGGTCACCACCGACGGCTTCCTCCTGCCCAACCGGGTCCTCGAGGAGCGCGGGCTCATGGCCCGCAAGGGCTTCCCCGAGTCCTACGACCGTCGCGCGCTGCTGGAGTTCGTGGCGGCCGTGAAGTCCGGCAGCGAGCGCATCCAGGCGCCGGTCTCTCCCACACTGTCTATGACATCGTGCCGGGCCGGCACAGCGTGGTGGAGCGGCCCGACATCCTCGTCCTGGAGGGGCTCAACGTCCTTCAGCCCGCCCCACGGGGAACGCGGCCGGGGACCTCGGCCCTGGCGGTGAGCGACTTCATCGACTTCTCCATCTACGTCGACGCCGATCCCGCCGACATCCGCCGCTGGTACCTGGACCGGTTCCTCACTCTCAAGCACACGGCCTTCACCCGGCCGGGCTCCTACTTCCGGCGCTTCGCCGATATCCCGGACGACGTCGCCCTGGCCGGAGCGAACGAGATCTGGGAGAGCGTCAACCTGGTCAACCTGCGTGAGAACATCGCCCCCACCCGGGGCCGGGCCACCCTGGTCCTGACCAAGGACGCCGAGCACCGCATGAGCCGGGTCCTGCTGCGCAAGTCCTGATTCCTCGTCCCCACACTGAGACCGAATCGGACGGGCGGACGACCCGCGGCCAGTGGGACCGAGGCTCGTGAGTACCGCTTAGTCGCTGCGGTGGCGCCCAGCACGCACTACACGAGGGTGGGGGGCTACTGGAAGAGATTCGGGGAGACTCCACGACGGTGGGGTTTTCGTGCAGTACACACTGCCCTTGGCCAGTAGACCTCCACCCTCGTGGAGTACACCACCCCGGAGGAGGGGCGCACCCACGCCACCGTCAAGCGAGCACCGCCAGGAGTCCGAAGAGGGACCAAGGATGTCCAAATCGGTGACAAAAGCCCGGATCGTTCTCATGCAGACGAAGCAAAACCGCATGATTTCCAAGGTTCTCGTTCATGCGGCCTAGGGGACTGGAGGTCCCTTTGTCACCGATTTGGACACCAACAGACCGATCCCCCGAAGAGTCCGGTGCGGCGGACCTACTAAGCCCCCTCGGTCAGCGCGCCACCGAGCAGCTCATGGGCTCTACCAGGATGCTCGCCCAGGTGGTCAAAGCGATCCGGGAAGCATCGAGGATCGTGGCCTCACGCGGCGTTGATCTGAGGCGCTACCGCAGCGAGAAGCTCGTCTACCGGCTGCCGATATCACCGAGCATCAACACCGCGATGGCGACACCGATCTAAATTCCCAGAAAACACCCCTTCCCCACCACTTCGACAAGATTAATGAAGGTCATCGACAGCCTTGATAAAAACCTCTGGTTGTTCAGAATGAATATCATGGCCGCTTTTTAACGTTGTCGACTAGAGTGTTACGAGAGAAGCGAGTGGACACGCAACGCATCACGATCATCCATAGCACCGAGCAGCACCCCGCGATCATCATAGTAGCCCCGCATATTTGACGGATGAGCAGCATGCAAAAGAATTGACGGACAGCGAACAGCCTTCAGCGTTTCCACCTGATTAAAACCAGCAAACCACGAGAAATCATAGAAGGTCTCACCAAATCGTAAGTCATAGGCGCCCGTACCATCCTGCAAGTTAGCCGTCAAGTCGAAGAACTCATTGACATGCAGCTCAGGAGGATAATACCAAAGGCGCGGTATTTCGCCAGAGGTGGCGCCTCATGTAATCGAGGGCGGGACGCTTAACAAACACATCAAAGTTCTTTTGCCCAAGAACTTGCGCAAGATAGGTGTGCTCAAGCGAGTAGCAGGTGAAATTTCGTTCACCACTTCGCAAAAAAATGATGCATATCGCGAAACCCGAGCCAAGCAAATGTCTTCTCAGCCCTTCCAGGTTCAGTCGCAAAGAATGGCGCATCCTCAATCAATAAACCAGTGACAAGCTGTGGAGCCCTGGCGGCAACGATGGTCGCCAACAGACCTCCCGAAGAGTGACCGGAGATCAAGACTGGAGACTTGACGACATGCTGGATAAAACCACACGAAATCAATCGCATTCTTGATCGCCGTATAATCTGCCGGATTTTTACTCGATCCACCATGGCCGCAACAGTCGACCGCAAACACGTGATAGCGTTGAGATAGTTCTCCGAGCACCGCACTATAGTCCCTTCCACGTTGTTTGCTGACCGTGGACCAACATGAGCGGCGAACCATTGGCCGGCCCTTCACCATAGTGAATGATTGAACCGCTCGGCAGCGTTACCTGCCTTTCGACAAAACCAGCACGACGAACAGCCGCCTCCGCAGCCTGATCATACGTCATATTTCGATGAGCATAATAAGTCACTCCTCCCCGAGCAGGCCAAGCACGGCGCACATTATTATCAGCACACGCACCCTCTTTCGCTTAGTTTTTCAGTATTGTCATGTACCGCACGATGATCTCCCTCCACGTGACGAGCAGCCTGCACAAAGAACTGCGTATCCATCAAGGCGAGCCCCCTGGTCAGATGTCGCCAATCAGTGGAGACTCATCACCAGCCTTAATGTTGAAAAACCTTTCTGGCACGTACTGGAAGCGTAAGTCTCCCATCCTGATCGATCACAACGGTGCCAAATATGTATTTGCCGGGGCGATCGAGCATCGCAACAAATGAAGTGTCGCCGTTGACAAGATCGTCGATCGAAACATCGAACAGCTGCGCTAACCGAACACATGAGGAAATGTCAGGGATTACCACCCGAGGCCTCCCACTTGGCAGATGGTCTGCGAGAGACACCAACCTTGTTTGCCAACGCTTCCTGAGTCCAGCGATGCTTTTTACGCAAGGTGGCGATGTTGCTATTAATCATAAACAAATAATAAAACAGCACACTGTGGTCGTCAATCAAACAATACAGACACAATGAGGTTTGCATGTTAAAAATAGTGGCATCCGCACCTGTTTGAATCACACCAGAACCCACTCTTCATCAGTCTGATCTGACGACCTTCCTGGGGCGGGCCACCCTGGTCCTGACCAAGGACGCCGAGCACCACGCATGAGCCGGGTCCTGCTGCGCAAGTCCTGAGCGCCCGTCCCTGAAGCCACCGTGAAGGCGGCCTGAAACCGGAGGGCAGCAGGCTCACGGTCATGACAGCACAGGAAACACGCACGGCTCCGATGAGCATCCTCGTCGTCGGCCTCGGAGTCATCGGGACAACCTACGGATACCTCTTTCAGAAGGCCGGTCACCGCGTCGAGCACCTGGTGCGACAAAGCAGCACGAGGGCCTCAGTCAGCTCGCTCGAGGTCGAGATCCTCGATGGCAGGAGTGACCCGAAAGGCTCGCTGACCCGTGACCAGTACAACGTTCACCACCAGAGACGCACCAGCTACGACCTCATCGTGGTCTCAGTGCCGCAGGGCAGGATCGCCGAGGTGATGGCCGACCTCCGTACGGGTGGGATCGAGGGACCCGTGCTTCTGTTCTGCGGGTTCTGGGGAGAACGCGAGGAGCTCGACCGTTTGATGGCCGGCCGCGACGTCCTCCTGGGGTACCCGGTGGCGGGCGGGAGCATCACGGGAGAACGGCTCACCTGCTGCGTCTTCGACCACGTCATGCTGGAGCGGCGCGACAGAGCCCGTTCCCGGGACTACGAGAGGTGGAGGCGCTGTTCGGCTCCTGCGGCATCGGCCTCGAGCGCCCCCACGACATGCTCGAGTGGATCTGGCTGCATATGGCGATCAACGCCGGTGTCGGTGCCGTGGCAGCAATGTACGGCGACGTCGAGGACGACGCGCGCCGCCGAGCAGCTCATGGGCTCTTCCAGGATGCTCGCCCGGGTGGTCAAGGGCGATCCGGGAAGCATCGAGGATCGTGGCCTCGCGCGGCGTTGATCTGAGGCGCTACCGCGGCGAGATGCTCGTCTACCGGCTGCCGACCGCCGTGTCCGCACCCTCATGAAACGGATGTTCGCCAGGAGTCTCCTCACCCGACGGATCATGACGCTGCATGGCAACACCGCTGACCTGTTGTTCGTGTGCCGGACCGTCTACGAGCAGGGCCGGACCAACGGGTCTCTGCGCCCATCTTCTACAGAAGCTACGAGGCGGCCCAGACAAGGCCTCCCGTCACGATCAGCACCTACCTGGCATGGTCCGTGGACGGAACGAAACGACGTGAAACCGAGTGGCGTCGCACTGAAGCCGCGGTGAAACCGCCGGGGTCCAGCCTTGGCGGCATGGCAACACGAACAGCAAGCGAATCGCTCTCACCGGACGAGGCACCGGCCATCAGGACCGACGGCCTGACCCGCACCTTCGGCTCCTTCACCGCCGTCGACGGCCTCGACCTGGAGATCCCCACCGGCATCGTCTACGGCCTGCTCGGCCCCAACGGAGCCGGCAAGTCGACGGCGCTGCGCATGATCACCACCCTGCTGGCGCCCACCCGCGGTCGGGCGACGGTCCTGGGGCACGACGTCGTCCGCGAGCGCCATGCGGTGCGCAGCCTCATCGGGGTGACGGGCCAGTACGCCAGCGTTGATGAGATGCTCACCGGGGTGGAGAACCTGCGGCTCTTCGGTCGCCTGCTGGGCCTTGGCCGACGTCGGGCGCGAGAGCGGGCCGACGAGCTGCTGGCCGCCTTCAGCCTCACAGAGGCCGGCGGCAAGCGGGTCAGCGGCTACTCCGGTGGGATGAGGCGTCGGCTGGACCTGGCGGTCTCGCTCATCTCCCAGCCCCCGCTCGTCTTCCTCGACGAGCCCACCACAGGTCTGGACCCGCGCACGCGTGAGCAGATGTGGGACGTCATCCGTTCCCTGGTGGAGGGCGGCTCCACGATCCTGCTGACCACCCAGTACCTGGAGGAGGCCGACCGTCTGGCCCATCGGGTCGGCATCATCGACACCGGACGGCTCATCGCCGAGGGCACGCCCAATGAGCTCAAGGACCGGGTGGGCAGCAGCTCTCTCGTCCTGACCCCGACGACCCCCGAGGACCAGGCCGCCACCGCTGCGATCATCGAGCGGGTGACCGGTCACGCTCCGGCGGTCGTCGACCAAGGTACTCATCTGCAGACACCGCTGAGCGAGGCGTCGGTGGCCACCGAGGTACTCGTGGCCCTGCGCGACGCCGACCTGTCCCCCAGAACCGTCTCCGTGGACCGCCCCAGCATGGACTCGGTCTTCATGGCCCTGACCGACCGTCCCCGAGACGACGAGGCCTCGCCCACTTCCCCGTCCGCCCGTCCTTCAGACGTCAAGGAGCAGTCATGACCGCCCCAACAGCAGCCGCAACCACCCCGACCAGTAGCTCCCTCTCCCCCGGCGTCTGGCGTTTCAGCGAGGCCAGGCTCGTCCCGGACACCCTCGCCATGGCCTGGCGCTCGCTCATCACCATGGTGCGCAACCCCGGGGAGTTCTACGACATCCTCATCCAGCCGGTGATGTTCACCGTCCTGTTCGGCGAGCTCTTCGGTGGCGCCATCGCCGGCGACGTCAAAGGCCTACTGCCCAACGATCGTCCCAGGGCTCATCATCGCGAACGCCCTGACCACGAGCCAGAGCGTGGGCGTGGACCTGCGCGAGGACATGGACAGGGCGTCTTCGACCGCTTCCGCACCATGCCGATGTCCCGTATCGCGCCGGTCCTGGGCCCCATGGTCTCCGACGTGCTGCGCTACCTCATCTGCACCTCGCTGACCGTGCTCACCGGCTACGTCCTGGGCTACCGGCCTGAGAACGGCTGGTCGGGGACGGTCGGCGCCATCGCCCTGGCGGCGGGCTGCGCCTGGGCCATCGCCTGGATCTTCCTCTTCCTGGGGACGGTCTTCTCCTCGGCCCAGGCGGTCACCTCCTTCACGGTGATCGTCCTGTTCCCGCTGACCTTCCTGTCCAACGTCATGGTGCCCACCTCGACGCTGCCGGGCTGGCTCAAGACCTTCGTGCGCCACAGCCCGGTCTCACACATCGTCGACGGCGGCCGCTACCTGCTGGACGGAACAGCAGGCTCGGCCGGCGACGTACGTGCCGCGATCATCGGCTCGCTCCTGGTCCTGGCCGTCATGGCTCCCCTGACGGTCTTCCGCTACCAGCGGCGCAACGCCTGAGCCGCATGTTGAGGACTCAGCCGACCTCGCCTGCCAGACGGCCGGCGAGGTCGGCCACGTGAACCACGAGCTCGCCGCGGTCCAGGGAGCCGAATCCTCTCCTCGGCCTGCGCCAGCGCCCTGGCGTCGAGTTGCTCGGTCCGGCTGTGCAGGTAGTCGTGGGAGAGCAGACGGCAGGGTCTGGTTGGTGCCCACGGCCAGAGCGGTGGCGACCAGCTCGGCCCCACTGCCCCGCCGGTCAGGGTCCGCGTCCTCGGCAGCCACGACGGACAGGCCGACGGCCGCGACGAGAGCCATGATCGTGGGAATGTCACGCTGCCGTGGGGCGGGGTCGGACAGGATGTCACGCAGCAGCGAGGTGGCTCGGACCCGGACGGCATCGGCGTCGAGCTCGACGGCGTCGTCGGGGCTGAGCTCGACGTCGGTGATCAGGCACATGCTCAGGATGTAGAGCTCCCACTGGGAGCCGGATCCCAGGATGGTGCGCCAGTGCCCGGCATAACGCAGGCTCACGCGCTGGATGAGGGCGGCGGTGCGCGCGTTCCCGCGAGTGAGCTCCAGCTCGCCGCGCACAGAACGGGCGATGAAGCGCATGGTTCCCGGCAGGTCGACGGGCTCCAGGCTCTCCAACAACCTGTCCGCAGTCTCGGGCCGCGGATCGAGGTAGACCGCGCAGTAGGCTCCCTCCAACCGCAGCGTCGTGCGGAAGAACTCGCCCCAGCTGGGCAGAACCCGGTCCAGGAGCACCTGGGCGCGCGAGCAGGCGTCAACGACCTGGCTGTAGCGCCCCAGTGACATGAGAACCTGCAGCCGGTGGAGGTGAAGCTCGAGCAGGTGAATGCCGGCCAGGTCATTGCCGTGGAGCCGACCCAGAAGAGTCTCGATGGTTCTCAGTGAGGCCTGGGGATCGCCGTCGTCCTCCTGCTGAGCGGCCAGGCAGCGAGTCGCCGCCCAGGCGACCCAAGGATCGGCGTCACCTATCAGCTCGGGCCACTGCTCGTCGCCCGCACGCAGAAACCGCCTAACGCGGTTGAACGATCCCTCGCCGTCGAAGGAGGCCGGCAGGAGTGAGCGGACCTGCGTGGGCACGTGACTCAGGAGCCCGAACAGGGTGACGCACAGGGCCAGGACGCTCAGGCCCGCCTCGTTGCCGCGCAGGTCCTGGGCCGGTTGGACGGCGGGACCGATGAGGCGCGGGCCGTAGTCAGCGATGCGCTCATAGCTCCAGGTGACGCTCCACAGCCGCATGAGTGCGGCGCCGATGAGGCAGATCGCGTCACGCAGGTCCGCCGGCAGGTGATCCGAGCCGTGGTCATCGGCCTGTGCCAGGAGCCGGTCGAGCTGCTGAAGGATGACGGCTTCATCGTGGGCGACCTGCTGGAAGAGGCGGTCATGGTGGCGCGCCTCAGGGTGACGGGCATCGCCGAAGTCGCCGACGTCGATGGGGAAGCGGATCTGGGAACACAGGTCCACCGCCCACTCGTGCAGGGCCACCCGAGCCGCGGCCTCGTCGCCGGAGGCGGACAACTGTTCCAGGGCGAAGTCACGGACGGTGACGAGCATGTGGAAACGGGGCAGGCCGTGGTCACGCACCACGAGCAAGGAGTGGGAGACCAGGGCATCGAGGAGGTCGGCGGCCTGCGCACCGACGAGCGCCTCCGCGGCGGCGAGGGTGAAGCCGTCGGCGAGCAGGGCCAGCCGAGCCAGGGCACGACGTTCGGAGGCGTCGAGCAGGTTCCAGGACCACTCGATAACCGCTCTCAGAGTGCGCTGACGGGCCGGCGCATCACGTGCGGCGGTGAGCAGATCAGGTCTGCCGGGCAGCCGCTCGGCGATCTGGCCGACCGACAGGCTGCGGGTGCGCGCGGCGGCCAGCTCGATGGCCAGGGGGATGCCCTCCAACCGTGTCAGAAGCTCATCCAGGTCATCGTCGTCGATGACCTGGCCGGGGCGAGCGGCCAGAGCGCGGGCGCGGAACAGCTCGGCCGATGATGCGGTATCGAGCGGTTCGAGGCGGTGGACGTGCTCCGCGGCCAGGTCGAGGGGGCGGCGCGAGGTCGCCAGGACACGCAGGTCGGGGCAGGGCGCCCAGGGAGCGGCCCGACGAGGTCAGCCATCTCGTCGGCCAGGTGCTCGCAGTTATCCAGGACCAGGACGGTTCCGGGCTGGGCGAGGGCGGTGGCCAGGGCGTGGCGCAGGTCACCGTCGACCACTCCGGGGCCTCCGACGGCGTCGAGCAGGACCTTGACCAGATCGGCTCCGGGTGACACCTCGGCGAGGGCGACGACGTAGACGGCGGGGCGGCGGCTGCGGGCCGCCACCACCTGGGCCAGGGTCGTCTTGCCGACCCCGCCGGGCCAGTGAGCGTCACCAGACGGTGGGTGCTCAGGGCCTTGAGAACACCGGTCACGTCGGTCTCTCGCCCTAGGAAGTGCTCGGGCTCGGGCTCCAGGCCGCGGCGCACAGGACTCTCAGTGGCCAGGACGGCCTCGTGGGCGGCTCGCATGGCCGGGCCGGGCACCGCTCCCCGTTCACGCAGCCGACGGCGGTACTGCTCATAGATCTCCAGGGCTGCAGCGGGTGAACGCACCCAGGACTCGGCGCGCATGAGGGCGGCCAGGACGGTCTCGTCACCACTGTCGCGCTGGGAGGCGTCGCGCAGCAGGGCCGCAGCCCGCTCGTGCTCACCGGCGGCCTCCAGGGCGAGCCCCCGGTCGCGGCGGGCCTCCTCGGCCTGCCGGGCAGCCCGCTCTCGCAGGCTTGCCACAGGGGTGGCTCCTGCTCCGAGGGTATCGTCCGCATCAGCGCATGCGGGCACCTGGGGCAGGGAGTCGGTGAGGCCGAGGACCTGCTCCCACTGACCCTGCGACGGCGCAGACTCAGGGCCCGCTCCACCCGATCCGACAGGTCTCGGACGTCGACATCCGTCTTCGGCAGCGCCAGCCGGTAGCCGTCGCCGCTGCGCTCGACGACCCCCTCCCCCACCGCGGCACGCACTCGGGAGACGACGACGTGCAGCGCTCGCAGGGGTCGGACCGGGGTGTCGTCGGACCACAGGGCCTCAATGAGGGCGCTGTCACTCACCCTGGCGTTGCGGGCTCGCGGCCAACACGGCAAGCAGATCGAGGGTCCTCCCGCTCAGGACCGTGCCGCGCCAGGTCGGCGGATCTGTCAAGAGAGCCAAGCGGTACGGGGAGGTCACGGGCCTATTCTCCCCCATCGCCGTGAGGCGGTGTTCCAGTGGTCAAGATAGGCCGTGAGGCCCACCACCATCATGACAGCGCGCCGACGTCGAGAGCTTCAAGTGAGACTCAGGTGCTAAGAAGCAGCGAAGGCTTTGGATGACATGCGCCCTGAGGAGGCGACACATCCGGGACGTCATCGTGAGGACCATCGTCAGAAAAGAGTAAAACGTTGAGCCTTCATCGTATCCATCACAGCACCGATGGACGATGTGTGGCCCTGGGGTCCGGTCCTCAGCGTCACCCCTCCGGCAGTGCTCCACCCTTCGGGGGCCTGCCTTGAAGGCATCTCCCACCTGAAAAAGCCGAAGCGCTTGCTGCCCTGACGGTCGGGGAAGAACACGGCGACTATCGTGTCAGCACCGTGGTCGAGGTGATCGGCGATCACGGAGTCGATGGGCTCGGACTCAGGGACCGCAAGGATCCTGGTGTCATTGAGGTAGTGGTTGCGCCTGAACAACTCCCGCCCCTGAGTCGTACCGAGGAAGAGCCCCACAGCGCGCGCCGCGTCACGCCGCGTCGTCTTGGTGTCACTCATCTCTGCCAGCTCCTGAAGTGCTGTTCCATCCAGTCGATTACCTGCTTGTATGACTCGTCGTAAGACGCCCCCAGTATGGCATGGTCGTTCCTCCCTAGTACTTGGATGGGATGGGTCTCACGGTCTCGGTCCCGATGGTATTGGTGAGAGTGGATGCAACCATGACGTGTGTCAACTCGACGAGCTGCCAGTCATCATCCGGGCGGAGCGCCACTCGTGCTGGAGCGCATAGTCAACCACTCGCCCTCTGTGGGTCCTCAGCCGTATGACTATTCGGTGGCACCCTGGCCCGGAGATCAGGGCCAGCATCGATCAGGGTAGGTTTCGTCCTCGCACGTGGATCGGCGGAGGACGGTATGTGCCATCAGGGCAACTCCATGCTCGCTCCGCTCGATTTGATAGACGCTCATCCCAAAAAGTTATATCAAGTAGATCGGCAGCTAACATTGAGGCTGAGGCGTAGCCGTCGACCACTACACGGGCTGACGACGTGCCAGCAGTCGAAGATTCATACCCTGTGCCCCGCCCATAGGTTCTGGGCGGGGGCACATAGATTGAACATAATGGCCTTCTGAGCGCCGACGAGAACCTTCCGTCAGCCTCACAGGCTGAGGTTGTTCTGTGACGGTGTCGGCCAGGGATCGGGCCACGCGGTCCGGCCTCCTCCCTGGGACGCGGCCTCGACCATGACGCGCACGAGGCCTCGGTGCCCGAGGGCCCGCAGCAGGACGCAGCCGGTGCTCGCCCAGCTCCTTCTCCGCGGAGGCGACAGCATCCTGCACAGACTGGTTGGTGCTGGCGGCGTGCCCACGTCCCACGTTCTTGACGTTGATGAGCGTCTGGGGCAGGCAGGTGACGACGCTGGCGAGCTCGGCCAGAGTCTTGCCGGGCGCGCGACGCGCGCCACGCTGGGGATGAGCACGCCGTCGCCGGTGGTGGCGTGGAGGGTGTCGATGACGTGCCCGGACTGCTCGCCGCGGGTGTAACCGCCTGGAGCATGCGCTCAGCACGTAGCGGTCGCCCACGCCGGTCTGAACGGTGCGGATGCCGTGCTCGCATGGCCAGGATGAGGCCGAGGTTGCTCATGACGGTGACGACGAGAGTGTCGGAGCCGAGGTGCCGATCGGCGCTTCATACCGATGGCGAGCATGCCCATGCGATCTGGTCGCCGTCGACGAACTTCCGTCGGCGTCCACGGCCAGGCGGCGGTCGGCATCGCCGTCGTGAGGCCACGCCCATGTCCGCGCCGACGGCCTTGACGTGGTTCCCTGCAGCTGCTCGGATGGGTGGAGCCGCAGCTGCTCGTTGATGTTGAGGCCGTCCGGGGAGGCGTTGATGACGATGACCTCGGCGCCGGATGCCCGCAGCGCGGCGGGACCGACGACGGAGGCGGCGCCGTTGGAGGCGTCGACGACGATGCAGCAACGGACAGATCGGTGGCAGCGGAGTCGACGAGGTGGTTGATGTAGTTCTGGTCGGCGACGGTCTCGCCCTTGATGACTGCGGCCGACGTCGGCGCCGGTGGGCTGGTCGTTGACCTTGCCCAGGAGGGCCTCAATCTCGTCCTCGACGGCGTCGGCGACTTGCTAGCCACCGCGGGCGATGAACTTGATGCCGTTGTCCGGGAAGGGTTGTGGGAGGCGGAGATCATGACGCCCAGCTCCGATGTCCTGGGTGGCCGTCAGGTGTGCGATCGCCGGGGTGGGCAGGACGCCCACTCGGGTGACGTCGATGCCGGAGGAGGCCAGGCCCGCACTGATGGCGCTGGTCGAGGACTCTCCGAGGGCGCGGGTGTCGCGACCCACGATGGCGCAGGGGCGGCGCCGCGCGAGCTGCGGTGGCGGAAGTAGTCGCTGGTCGGGACGCGCGCCGCAACCTCGCTCGAGCTGCACGGCCAGGGTGGGTGTGAGCAGATCGTTGGCCAGGCCGCGTACGCCGTCGGTTCCGAAGAGACGAGCCATGGAAATCCTCCTGAGGGGTGACGAAACAGCCCCATCCTGCCCACGGGCCGCCCGATACGGTGACATGACGGGCCGAAGCTCGAGCAAGGTCTGATGTCCTGTGAGTCACCTGCACCCGAGATCCGGGCGGGATCTCACCCATTCAGTCCGCGATCGCCGGATCTCCCGACGACGTCGGGCCGATCGCGCGAACCCTGACGAATAGCGACGACGGCGACCGCGGTGACAGGGACGGCCGCCGTGTGTGAGGCAGACAGGCGGTTCCGACTCTGCCCGGCCGGTACCGCTCCGATCAGCGCTTGGGTACTGGGGGCGCAGCGGGCCTCGTGCAGACCAGCCTCTTGCGCTCCACGATGCGCGAGTCACGGGTGAGAAGCCGGCCTTCTTCAGGGTGGCGCGGTTGGCCTCACGGTCGATCTCGTTGAGGGCGCGGGCGATGCCCAGGCGCAGAGCCGGCCTGGCGGGAGACGCCACCGCGCGTTGATGCGTGCGACGACGTCGAAGCGGCCTCGAGGTCCAGGACGGTGAAGGGGCGCAACGAGCTGCTGGGTGCAGCTCGTGTGGAAGTAGTCTCAGAGGCGACCGTTAGCGTCCACTGGCCGGTGCCGAGAACGAGGCGCACGCGGGCGACGGCCTCCTTGCAGGCGACCAGGCCGGAGCCAGGGGCGGTGATGGACCAGCCGCGCCCCGGGCGAACTCTCGTCTCGGTGGTGTAGCTGGATGGCGTTCTCCTCGTCCAGCGCGTCGATGTCGACAGTGGTCTCAGCCACGATATGTCCTCTTGCTTGTCGCTAGGTGCCGAGCGCTGGAGCGCTTACTGGGCGACCTGGGTGATCTCGAACGGCCGGGTTCTGGGGAGGCGTGGGTGTCTCGGCACCCGCGTAGACCTCAAAACTACGAGGCTGGGCGCGACCGAGCTTGGTGTGAGGCACATGCCGCCCATGATGGCCCTTCAGCAGCGCGCTCGGGGCGGGTGGCCAGCAGCTCACTGTATGAGAGGCGGTCAGACCACCCGGGTGGCCAGGTGGCGGTAGGCGAACTTCTTGTCGGCCTTGCCGTTGGTGAGGAGCCACCTTGTCGGCATTGATGATGACGACGTAGTCGCCGCAGTCATTGAGGCGAACTGGGGCTTGTGCTTCCCACGGGAACAGGGTGGCGGCCTGAGCCGCGAGTCGACCCAGGATGACGTCGGTGGCGTCAATGACGTACCAGTTCTTCTCGACGTCGCCGGGCTTTCGGTGTATACGTGCGCACAGGCGTTGCCTTCGTTTCTCTTGGCGAGTGGGCACGCCGAAGCGCGGTGAAGCGTTCACGAGTTCGGCGAGACCACCATGGTCAGGTGGTGGTCGGAGCACAGGCGATCCGGGGCGGTGGGACGGCACCGCGGACACGCACACGCGTGCTGCACGACGATTGCCAACAGTACCGGGCGGTCTGCGGGAGGTCAAAAGGTGCGGCTTTTCGGTTCCGGTGATCGCACCACGCGACCCACCGCCACCTGGGCCACGGTCAGCAGGTCGACGTCGGGTGGTCGGGCGCGCTCGGCCTGGGCGGCGAGATCGTCGTCAGCTGGGTAGACGATCTCCTCCGGTCAGCCCGTGCGGCGGGCGACGAGCGCCGTCACGCGTGCGGGCCGCCAGGAGCTCTCGCCTGGCCCGGGTGACCGGTTTGCGTCCCTGCCCGACGGCGAGACCGCGGCCCCTACCGGGACCGGACCATGGAGTGGCAGAAGGCGTCGGCGACGACGGTCAGGACGACGAGCCCGGCATCCGGCCCCGGCAACGGCTCGTGCGCCACGTCAGGGTGCGAGGGTGCGGATGGTCGTGGCGCCCTGGCGGGAGCTTGCGGTAGGACAGGGAAGTCGTGCTCACCAGCAGCTCGGGCAGGCCTCCATGGCCCGGACGTCGGGCCGGTCCGGCAGCCTGGGACGGTGGCGCGCCGGGCGGGATCGCGCGAGGCTGCGGCGTCGGCGATCCGGTAGGTGTGGCGGCGGCTCAGCGCTCGGCGGGCGTCAAAGGCCTGCGGCACGCTGCGCCCGGTGACGACGGCGTCGCCAGCGCCGCGCAGGTACGCGGCAAAAACGTGCGCTGCGCCTCGCGCGCCAGGACGCGAGCCGGGTGAGCAGAGCGGCTCGAGGAGGCGGTCAGAGCGCGGGCAGGGCGGCAGAGCCTCGGGGGCTCGCATCAGTGGACTACCTGGGCGGCGGCGTGGACACCGGCACGTCGGTGCGGCGCCGCCACCGTGAGCGGACGGGCTCGCGCAGGACACGTGAGCAGGGCGGAGGAGACTCCTCGACGGTACGCAGACCGGGCTGGGCGGCCCACCCGGAGAAGAAAGGTACCGTCGTAGGCCGGGTCGGGCAGTGCGTGGCATGACCCCATTGAACCGCACCGGCCTCACGCTCCACTGGGCTCGCAGCCGTGAGCACAGACGACTCTGTCCGTGGACTGCGGCGGCGGCGGTATCAAAAGCCTCGGTGCTGGACGCCGAGGGCAACATCATCTCCGCGCCGTGCGCGACCTCACGCGCTGCCACCGACGAGCTGGTGAGACCATCGCCTCACTGGCCTCCCAGCTGCCGGAGGCGGACGGGTGAGATGCCGGGCATGATCCGCCACGGGGTCGTCATAGCCACACCGCACTACACACTCCTCGGGACGGTCCGCGCTCCAAGGTGCTGCCCGAGCTGGTGGAAAGCCTGGGCCCGCTTCAACATGGGCGCCGGTCTCGAAGGCCCTGGGCATCCCGCCCCTGGTCCTCAACGATGCCGGGTCGCCGGGGCCGGCGTCGTCACCGGCCACGGCCTGGAGATGATCGTGACCCTGGGCGCGAGGCCTGGGCAACGCCGTCTTCGACAACGGCTCTCCTGGCCCCGCATGTGGAGTGTCTCCAGGGGCCCGGTGCGCTGGGGCCTGACCTATGACGACCCGACATTGGTGAGCACGAGCGAGCTGCGCAGGGGCGCGCCACTGGTGCGCGCCGGGTGCGCCGCGTCGTCGACCCCGCGCCCCATGTACCGTATGGGACCGCCTCTACCTGGGCGGCGGCAACTCGCGCCGGATCACGGCAGCCCAGCATGGCCAAGATCGGCGACGACGTCGTCGTCGTGGTCCTAACGAGGCGGTATGACCGGCGGCGCCCGCTGCTGGGACATGGCCCGTCCCCTACTCACCTTATTCCCCTCAATTTCCCTCATTCCATCCGCTGTCAGCGTCTTCGCCTGCGCCACGTCGAACCGCTTCTTCGACTCGTCTCTCCACCGCATCACCAGGGCCGGCACCAACCGTCCCGTTGCCGCCTCATGACCTTCTATCTTGCCGGTGGTTCTGCAGAGGTGCCGACGACGGCACCGTGTCGTGCATGGACCTATGCGTATCGGGTCCCCGCGGCCGGCGGATCAGCCGCGCGCTGCTGCGAGTCCGCAGACGGTGGAGCGGGTGATCGCCTGGGTTATGGGTCCTGGTTGAACGCGGCGCCGGAGAACGGGCGCAGTTCCCCGACGACGCCTGCAGCCGCCGCCCAGCCGGCCGGCGGCGCCCGCGTGTGGGGCTGCGACGTCGTGCTGAGCGCTTCGCCCCCGGTGAGGAGCACCCTGGCGCCTCGTGAGCCGGGCGCGGTCCTCATCTGCCGAGACGGACCCAGCGCGCCGCCCGACCTCCTTGAGCAGCTGCGGGAACGCAGCATCACCCTGCTGGCCCTGGATGTGGTCGAGGATCTCGCGGGCGCAGTCGCTGGACGTGCTCTCCTCTGAGGCGAACCTCGCCGGCTACCGCGCCGTCATCGAGGGCGGCCGCGCACCTCGGCAGGCTGTTCGGTGGTCGGGTGACCGCCGCGGGCAAGTTCCTCCCGCCACCCGTCTACGTCATCGGTGCGGGAGTGGCCAGCCTGTCAGCGATCGGGACCGCCCTACTCCCTGGGCGCGCAGGTGCGCGGCTCGATGTGCGTCGGGTCGCCGACCAGGTTCGTTCCATGGGGGCGCAGTTCGTGCCGCTGCCCAGCGCCCAGGAGTGTCCTCCGACAGCTACGCCAAGGAGATGAGCGCCGATCAGGCGAGCGCGGCCAGCGCGCTCTACGCCCAGCAGGCCGCCGAGTCCGACGTCGTCATCACCGGCGAGCATCCCGGGACCGCCGCGCTCGATCGCTCTGGACCGCTCCGCGATCGACGCCATGCCCCCGGATCGGTCATTATCGACATGGCGGCGGCGACCGGCGGCAACACTGAGCGGTGCCCGGCGGGTGGTCGCCACCGAGGGCGGCGTCACGATCGTGGGGCACACGGACCTGGCCGGGATGCTGCCCGCCCAGGCCTCCCCGAGCTCTACGGGCGCAACATCGTCAGCCTGCTGGGCCAGTCACCCTGCCGGGACGGAGACTCGCCCTGGACCTGGACGACGAGGTGGTCCGGGCCATCCGGTCACCCACGACGGCGAGCTGCTCTGGCCCCTCCCCGATCCAGGTCTCGCCACTCCCGCCCGGGACGCCCCGGGCAGGCTGCCGAGGACGCAGCCGCCCAGGAGGCGCCCGCGCAGCCCAGGCGCGCTCGCGCTCCGGCAGTGGCTGGGACTGGCCGCCGCGAGCCTCGTGGCCGCAGCCCTGGTGCTGGTGACGCCGTCGGCCGCCACGAGCCACTACATCGTGCTCATGCTCTCGGTGATCCTGGGGCTCACGTCATCTCCAACGTGACCCCCGCCCTGCACACACCGCTCATGTCGGTGACCAACGCGATCTCGGGGATCATCCTGGTCGGGGCGATCCTGCGGGTGGGCCACCCCCATCCGCTCATCAGCGCCATCAGCCTGGCCGCGGTGGTCCTGGCCACGATCAGCATCGTCGGCGGCTTCGCGGTCACCACGCATGCTCGCCATGTTCACGAAGGACTGAGGTGAGGGCAGATGATGACTCACATGCTGATGCCGGCCGCGTCGTCGGACACACTGATCGCCGCTGTGCCCTCGCTGCCCTCGCCGGTGGTCCTGGCCTACATCGCCGCCGCGATCCTGTTCATCCTGGCCGCGGCCGGTCTGTCCCGCCATGAGACGGCCGTGGCCGGCAACGTGGCGAGCGCCGTCGGCATGGGGGTGGCGGTGCTCGCCGCCATCGGCCTGGCTCTGAGCAACCGGCCCGCGCGGGGCGCGCTGCCCACCCTGCTGCTCATCGTCATGGGCCTGGCCTGGGCTCGGTCATCGGGCTGGTGGTGGCCCAGGCGCGTGGCGCATGACCGGGATGCCCCGAGCTCATCGCCGTGCTCAACGGGCTGGTGGGACTGGCGGCCGTCCTGGTGGGCTACAACTCCTACGTCTCCCCCGACGCGCTGTCCGTCTCGCTGGGGGCCATCCACCTCGGTGAGGTCTTCCTGGGCGTGTTCGTCGGCGGGGTGACCTTCACCGGATCGGTCCTGGCTGCCCTCAGGCTGGCCGGCCCGGGTACCGGGGACGCCCGCTGACGCTGCCGGGTCGCAGCCTGCTCAACCTCGGGGCGCTCATCGTCTCCCTGCTCCTTATGGTGGGTTTCATGATGGTGCCGTCCGGATCCAGTGCCGGCTGGGCCTTCCTCGCGGTGATGACGGTCATCGCGCTGGCTCTGGGCGCCCACCTGGTGCTGGCGATCGGCGGCGGCGACATGCCGGTGGTCGTCTCGATCGTGAACTCCCCTACTCGGGGTGGGCCTCCGCCTTCACCGGCTTCAGGTGGACAACGACCTGCTCATCATCACCGGGGCGCTGGTGGGCTCCTCAGGGGCCTACCTGTCCTACCTCATGTGCCAGGCCATGAACCGCTCGCTTCGTCTCGGTGCTGCTGGGCGGCTGCGGGACCGACTCCCACCAGCGCCACCGCGGGCGGCCCCTCAGCACCAGGGCTCGGTGGACGAGACCAGCGCCGGCGAGTGGCTCATCTGCTGCAGAACGCCCGACGTGGTCATCACCCCGGCTACGGATGGCGTCGCCCAGGCCCAGTACCCGGTGGCCACCCTCACCCGAGATGCTGCGCTCTGAGGGGCGTGGAAGTCACCTTCGGCATCCACCCGGTGGCGGGCCGCCTGCCCGGGCACATGAACGTGCTGCTGGCCGAGGCGAAGGTCCCCTACGACATCGTCCTGGAGATGGACGAGGTCAACGACTCTTCGACGACGTCGACGTCGTCCTCATCATCGGCGCCAACGAGCACCGTCAACCCGGCGGCCCAGGAGCCGGGCTCGCCGATCGCGGGCATGCCGGTGCTGCACGTGGGAGGCCGGCCGGGTCATCGTCTTCAAGCGCTCCATGGCCACCGGCTACGCCGGTGGACAACCCGCTCTTCTTCCGGGAGAACACCTCCATGCTCTTCGGCGACGCCAAGGACACCGTCGAGGCCATCATCCGCGCCCTGGGTAGGGAGGCGCCGGGATCCAGGAACCGCTCGGGTCAGTCGAGCCGGCCGCGCTCGAGGCACTCGACGCCGTCAACCCCGTCGAGGCGGACGGGGACTCGATGAGGGTTGACGGCGGGCCGCTGCCCGTGGAAGCGCATGACGGCGTTCATGGTGCGCCCGCGCTCTCCACGGATCATCTCGGTCTCCTCGAGGGTGGCCGTGAAGCCGGAGGCCGTGGCGCCTGGAGGATCTCCGGGCATGATGGCGCGGCCGACCTCGTAGTCGATGCGCACGGTCACCTCGCCGCGGCGAGCTGCAGGCGCGAGGTGAGGGGGCCCAGCAGCAGGACGACGACGTAGTCGAGCGCGACGGCCGTAGCCGCCAGGGGATCATGCCCGCTCCGCAGGCCATGCCGATGGCAGCGCTGAGCCAGACGGTCGCGGCGGTGGTCAGGCCCCGGACGGTGTCGTTGTTGACGAGATGACCCCGGCGCCCGGGAAGCCGATGCCGGAGACGATCTGCGCGTCCCACACGGCTGGGGTCGACGGCGACATCCGCGCCGGTGACCGGGGCGATCCGTAGGCGGTACGAGGGTGAACAGGCAGGAGCCCAGTCCCACCAGGACGTGCGTCTTGACGCCGGCGTCCTTGTGGCGCAGGTGGCGCTCGGCGCCGAGCGTCAGGCACAGGATGAAGGTCGCCGTCATGGCGACGACCTGGGACCCCCACGTGATTCAGGCTGAACAACGCGCCCACATCGTCCCCGCTTCCTGCGATGGCGATACCCGCACTACTGGTCCTGCACGCCCGATTCTAAGGGAGGTGCCGGCGGGACGCGTCCTCGGTGGCCTCTCCCCATCGCGGCGCGAGCCCGCTCCGCGTAACGTGCCGTCACCACCGTTCTCCCTGATCCTGGGGTCTTCAATCCGTGTCGCTCTCACCCCATGTCAGCCCCGAGGGCTGAGCCCGTGCCGGCCGGCTGCTGGAGCTCAGTGGGCGCCTGGCGGGCTCCGGGGCGCCGTGGCGAGGCCCTCGACGCCGCTCGAAGGCGAGCGAGATCCTTCGCGGTCTGGCACGCGTCAGCGGATCTCCACCTGGCCGACCTCGCCACGCACTGTCAGTCCTGGCCATCCGCCTGCGAGAGCCCGCCGGATCCGCGAGGGGTGTCGGCATCTCGCGGAAACGACTCAGATCCGACGGCGCCTGACCCAGCAGGACTACGACGCGCATGCGCCCGGCCTGGCGGGTCGCTGCGCCGACTCGCCGTCGATCTGAGGCGCAGCCGGTGAGCTGCGCGACGCCCTGGCCACCGCGCAGGAGTCCGTCGACCTCTATCGGAGACCTGCCGGAGGCCTCCGCCCACTCACACCGGCCTGGCTCCGGGCCCTCACCACGTCTCGCCTGCTGTCTGGGTGAGTCCGGGGAGGCCGAGCGACGCCTTTCATCACCGCGCAGCAGGCGATCACCGTCCGACGGCGTCTGGTCCAGTTCGCCCCGACACCCAGGTCCGCCGGCTCGCAGCGGCCCTGGCAGTCTGGCGCCGCGCCTGCGCACGGTGGGGTAGCGTCGAGGAGGCCCTTGACCAGGCCCGGGAGGCCGTCCCGGTCTGTACCGCGGCCTCGATGAGGACGAGCCGGTTCCTGCACCGGCGAGCTTGCCGGGGCCCTGGAGGTCCTGGCCGCCTGTGGGGCCGCCGTCGGGCGCCGACGAGGCCCCTGGACGCGGCCGAGAGGCTGCCGCGCTCTTCCGAGGGACTGGCCCGCCGCACGCCCCGCGCTCTACTCGCCCGAGTCATCCCAGCTCCTTGGGCGACCCTGGCCCCGGCGCATGAGCGATGGGAAGGCATCGCGAGGCCCTCGCCATGACTCAGGAGGCGGTCGGCATCGCTCGCGCTCTGGCTCACAGCGCCCCCGACACCCATCTGCCCTGACCTGGTCGATGCCTCACGGTCCAGGCCGCCTGCCTGCGTGATGGCGGCAGCCTGAACCGCGCTGGCTGCGGCGCGGGAGGTGGTCAGCATTCGACGCGCTCTGGTGCGCAGCCGCCCCGGAACAGAGACCCCGGCCTGGCTGGGTCCCTGTACGTCCTCGCCGTCTACCTGTACACGGCCGGGCAGCTGCAGGAGTCCTTCGCAATGGCCTGGGGAGGCCATTGACATCTCACCGCAGGCTCGTCCGAACCAACCAGCGCCTCATACCGCCGACCTGGCTCGGACGCTCAACATCCTCACCTTGAACCTCAGCCCGGGCCGGGCGTGCGCACGAGGGCCCTGGCTGCAGGTGCAGGAGGCGGTCACCTTCTACAGGGGCCTGGCCAGGTCGATCCGGCCTGCACAAGCCGGACCTGGCGGCGTGCCTGCACAACCTGGCCACGTGTCTGGCTGACGTCGGCAGACCGCTCCGCTGCCCTGGCCGCGATCCGGGAGACGGCGGCTATCCGCCGGAGTTGGCCGAGCGCGACCAGCGACGCACGCCCCGGCGCTGGCCCCGATGCCTGCCGGCTCGCAAGCGCCTGGCCGGGGCCGGTCACCGAGGCGAGGCCCTGGAGACCGCACGGGAGGCGGTCGCCCTCTACGGAGCCCTGGCCCTGCAGGCGCCCCGGAGGACTTCAGCCGAGGGCTCGCCGGCGCGCTGCAGAACCTATGCGTCAGTCCTCGAGTGGGCAGGGCAGGAGGCTGACGCCGCCCGCATCCCGCCAGGAGGCAGGCGAGGCGCGGGACAGAGGCGCTTGGGGGACTCCATCAGAGTTCTGAGGCGGCGCCGGCGGCAGTGCCGCGTGCGGGCGGGCGTGCGACGACACGAAGCCGGGCGGATCGAGGACTGCGTTCTGCGCCCAGGACGTACTTCTCCCCCACGCGACTGCAGCCCCCAGCTGATCGGGGACACCGCAGTTCTCGTCGGAGTCGGTCCCCGATCAGGCGCTAGCTGGCCAGGCCTGTACTGACCGAAGCTCGACCCGTCACCCATCAGCCGAGGCCGAAGGGGAACGACCAGAACTGACCTACGCAGACACACTGCGCGTAACGGCCGCCGTCATTTCGCAGTGCGAGTGGACGGGTAACCGTGAGAAAGCCGAGCGGCATGCTCGGTAGACTGCCCTACAGCAGTCTTCCTCTTCTCCCGAGTCCGTACCGTGACAGAGCCGTCTCCTTCACCCATACCGCACGACGTCCTCCAGGTCAGTCGTGGCTCGACTTGCTCGGCCCGTTAAACCACTTGTGGAAGGATCAGTCTTTCGATCGCGTTCGTCATCACGGCACTGGTCCTCCCTCTGGCGATCTGGCTTTGGCAAGCGAGCGTGGAAGACTTGGGAACGAGACAGGCAGACGCAGCGCATCACGCACGCTAGCGCAACTTCCACCGGTTCGCCTTCCGTTCACAGATCGAGGTTTGCGATACCAACGGCTGACCCTGGAACCCGCGCAACCGCAGCAGAACTTCGCGCCAGAAAGGTATGAGCATCGTCCGCTTCTGAGCGCTGGGTCCACACCGGTTCCCTTCCTCGACCGCGCGAGGCGCTCACCCGCTTGGAGACGTGGGCGCGAAGCGAGGGCGATTCGCGATCCACGTTCTGGGCGGGGATGGCGGATCTGGGAAGACTCGCCTCGGCGTGGAGCTCTGCCGACGCCTCACCCTCCAAACACTCATCGCCGAGGTGCTGAGGTCTGGCGGGCCAGGTTCCTTCAGAACATCGAGCGGTCCGACAACGCTTCGTCCAGCGACGACGCTTCGTCGCTGCTGCTCGATCGATCGACTACGCCGAGGGCTCGGCCAGAAATGGTCACAGAGGTCATCAATGTTGCTCTCCGAGCAGCCGAGGATCCTGAGAGGCGGCGGGTGCGGATCGTCTTCCTGGTCCGGCGGCCATCACCACTCTCAGTCACCCACCAAAGTTCCAACAAGTGGCTCGATGCGCTTCGCCCACAGAAATCCCAGAATGAGGTATCATCTCATTCTCGACGAAGCCTCAACAGTCATTCTTAGCGACGAAGAACTATCGACAGGGAACGAGAAGAACTGTTCGAGGCAGCGCTACAGATCATTCACTGAGCCGCCAGAATCACCTACCAGCGAGCGATATTATCGAGCAACTCAATGATCCCATGTCCTCTCAGCCCCTCCTCGTCACAGTCGACGCCTTCCTGAACGCACGCCCCCAATCTAGGACTCAGCAGAGTTGCTCGCCGAGCGAGTTGTTCGAGGAAGTTCTTTGCCACGAGGAGCACTACTGGGCCGAACACTGGCCGTCAGGTCTCACCGTCAATGCGACCGACACCACCAGACAGAAGGTGCTCGACTCCCACCGTACACCAGGGCATCTCAATCGAAAACTGGCACGCCAGGCAGTGGCTGCCGCCACACTCACCGACATTCAGGACGAGGAGGACGCTATCAGCCTTCTCAATCTCGCTTCCAGCCAATCCCGGCAAGAATACCAGGGGACCTGGCCCAGATGGCTGCCAGACTGCTACCCACTCGCGAACGTAACGGACAACCAGCCCGCTGTGGTGCGAACATCTTGAGCCGGACCGCATCGGCGAGCACCTCGTCGCCTCCGCGGCTGACGACCTAGTACCTCTTCTCCGAGGCTTTTTGTCTCCCGAGCAGAGTGGGAACGTCATCCCTACAGAACCTGGACCGTCCTCGAACGCGCATCAACGAGATCCTCACCTCAATGAGCAAGTAGGACGAGATCATCAACGATGTTCTGAGTGGAAGTGACTCAGGCAGTTCACGCACAGACCGTCAACCTCCAGAGTCAGACCTCACAGCAGCCTTCGCCAAACTCTTCAACGCTAGTGCGCTCCACATCGAGCCAGACGAGGGCTCATGAGGCGGAACAGTCACTCTCCAATGCTGAGCTGCTAACCATCTTCTTGGAACTGCGAGCTTGCTCAGCGCGCAGCCAGCATCACCCGTCCGACAGGTAGAATCGCCTGAAATCGATCAGCGACCTATGCTTCCTGGAGATTATCACTCCAGCAGATGCTTGGCTGCCTCGAGGAGACGCGATGAGGCCCTGCAAGACCGCCCAAGAAGCGGTCACGATCCGCACGCTGGCCAAGCACAGCCCAGCCGCCCTACACCCCCGACCTCGCCGCCTCCTCAACAACCTCGCCATCTATCTGGACAGCAACGGGCCAGCAGCGAGAGGGCCCTCACAACCGCCCAGAAGCGGTCAGCGATCGCCGAAACCTGGCCGAGCACAACCCAGCCGCCCACCCCCGACCTCGCGCTGTCCCTCAACAACCTCGCCAGCTATCTGGACAACAGCGCCCAGCGGCGAGAGCCCTCACAACCGCCCAGAAGCCAGCAACCTCTACCGGACCCTGGCCCGAGCACAGCAGCCGCCTACTGACCTCGCCGCCTCCCTGCAACAACCTCGCCATCTATCTGGACAGCAACGGGCAGCAGCGCGAGGCCCTCACAACCGCCCAGAAGCCAGTCACATCTACCGGACCCTGGCCGAGCACAACCAGCCGCCACCCCACCCGACCTCGCCAGCCCTCCTCAACAACCTCGCCATCCATCTGGACAGCAACGGGCAACAGCAGCGAGGCCCTCCAAACCGCCCAGAAGCAGTCACTATCCGCCCGGACCCTGGCCCGAGCACAGCCAGCCTTACCCACCCCCGACCTCGCCGTTCCTCAACAACCTCGCCATCTATCTGGGCAGCAACTTGGAGCAGCTGAGCGAGAGGCCCTCCACCAACCCTGAAAGAAGCCTGCCAGCCTCTACCGGACCCTGGCCAAGCTGGCCAGCCGCCCTCGCACCCCGGCCTCCTTGGTTCCCTCAACACTCCTCGCCAGCCGTCTGGACAGCAGCGGGCAGCAGCGAGAGCCCTCCAGCCGCGAGAGCACACCAACCTCTACCGGACCCATGGCCAGCCTCCGGCAACCCGCCTACTACACGACTCGCCATGTCCCACCTCAAAGCCCTCGCAAACGTCCTGGAACGGGTGATGGCGGCGGCACTAAGGCCGCCCGCATCCGCAGGTGCGAGAT
>BNJU01003662.1_pt1 | contig 31335 bp, 45 predicted proteins | sample 8539281 | NCBI WGS metagenome assembly BNJU01 (sample SAMD00202456, study PRJDB9452) | human saliva metagenome | isolation source: human saliva | place: Japan
GAACTTTTTCTTTTTTTATATCCATATTCGCCTTTCTTAAACACTTTTTTTAACTTATTAGTATTGTATTATTTTTCAAAGCTTTACCAACTATTATAATTACTAATTAATTTACAAAACTTCTTATTGTTGTGAATTTTGTTCAGAATTTTTCTATTTTAAATTTTAACTCACTTAATTTTTCTCTGTTATTTTCGTTTACAACACCTATATCTATACGCAGTAAATTTAATAAATTCTCAGTGTCTATTTCTGCATTTCCAGAATCATCTACTCTTATTACAAGATATAGGTCAGTATTATTTCGAAGATTTAGATCAGTATTATTTCCAATTAAATCAACATAACCATCTCCTTTAAAATCTACTGTTGCTAGATAAAAAAATTAATTTTGCATATATTCGATTTGCTGCACTATCACTTGTTTTTATTTATTTCTATTAATGGCTCAATAAAAGATTTATAATTTGATTTCTTAGAAGCCTTTAAATAATACTGATACGAATCAATATTTGGTACTGAAATTGATAAATAAACTTTATTATTATTAACTATGTAATCATTTAAAGTATACCATCTAGTTTTTTTCCATAAGCATTGTTATTAACTTTTTTAGTGCCATTGGTCCATATTCGTTCATATTATAGTTAATATCTTGATATTTAAAATTAACATCTTTATTTAACACTGTATATGTTTTTTAGCTCCTCCCAAGCTTTTTTTATACATATCATGTTGATTATTATACCCAGCTGCTTTAACAAGAATATCTATGTTTTTCTTGATTCACATAAAAAGAATCAACTACTTTTAAGTGCTTCTTGAACCTTTTTATCAGTTATCTTTTTCCCTCTAGATTCTAATACATTCTGGGTTGAAAGTACCGCAGCAGATTTACTAGTGTTATCCTCTCCAGATTTTTCTTCATAAGTTTGTTTTGTATCGAAAGGTGAGACTTTAGCATTCCAATCAAAAATCTTTACCTGGTCCTTCTATATCTTCATATTTCTGTTCAGGTTCATTATTTTCTAATGACTGTTTAGCACCACATCCTGCTAAACTAATACATAACAAAATTGATGCTGAAATCTTAAATACATTTTTCACACAGTTACCTCCAAAATCAACTATACTAATATCAAGATAATTATAGCATATATATTAATAAACAAAAAGATATTTTTTTATATTTTTATTTATGCTATTCTAATTAATGATTAAAAACACTGTATTAAGAAATATCTTAACACAGTGTTTCTCTATATTTATCAACAGCTCCAAATTTTGCAGCATTTTTTTCATTTGATGCAGACATATTAATACGTAATAAGTTTGATAAATTATCATTGTCTATTGTGACTTTACCAGAATCGTCTACTTGAATAGCAAGATATTGTTTAGCTCTTGCAAGATAATCCATACCTTGTAAATCTACATAGCCATCACCTCTAAAAATCAACAGCCCCTAAATAGAAAATAGTCTTTGCATACAAGCGTTGAAACTTATTATCACTTGTATTAGTTATCTCAGCTAGTGGTTCGAAATATGAGTTATAGTTTGATTTATAAGAAGCTAGTGCAATATATTGATATGTATCAACTGTTGGTACTTTTTAAAGATAAATAGACAGTATTACCTTCAACTTTATAGTCTTCTAAATCATATGCTCCAGCTTTCCCATATGCGTTTCCATTAATTTTTGAAGCTCATAGGGCCGTACTCTTTCATATTATAATTAACATCCTGAAATTTGAAATTAGTTTCATTATCAGGTACTCCCAATTCCTTAGTATAATCGTCATAAAGTTTTTTTATACATTTCTTTTTGATTATTAAAACCTGCAGCTTTTACAACAACATCTATATTTTGTTGATTAACATAAAATGCGTCAACTACTTTAAGTGCTTCTTGAACTTTTTTATCTGTAATAGACTTACGCTTTTTCTTCTAATTTACTCTGTGCTGTTTCTAATTTAGTAAGATCTGCAGTAAAACTTTTTTTCCAGAATTTTTCCTCAGTATAAGTACGCTTTTTTTCCCAACTGGTGCAACTTTAGCATTCCAGTCAAAATCTTTTCCTGGTCCTTCTAGAGTCGCAGCCTTTTGTTCAGTCTGTTTATTTTCTGTTGACTGTTTAGCCCCACATCCAACTAAACTAATCGATAACAGAATTGCTGCTGATATCTTCAAAAAATTTTTCTTCATACAGTTACCTCCAAAATCAACTATTATATTATATTATTAATATAATTATAACATATATCTTTATAATCTAAAAATTATAATTTAATATAATGTATAATATTTTTATTATTAAAAAGAAGCACCTTTTAAAAAGTACTCCTTTCTCAGATATTATAAATTTTAAAAATACCAATGGAATATTTCCATATAAGATGATTCTAAAAATACCTATAATTGCCAAATGTATTGGATAATAATAGTAGAAGAACCACTTAGAACCAATATGCTTACCTCTAGTACCATCATATCTCATTAATAGTGGTAATGAGAATAAAGTTGCAAACTGCAATACTCCATAGAATACATCTATAAAGATAATATAAATAGCTGCATAAACACTTATCCAGATAGCATAGTCAAGCATTTGTTGTTTTTTTATTACCTCTATGATTATATAAAAAGAATGGCATCATAAGAGCGATTGAAGACCAATCGGCTACAAATGTTAATAAACAGAAAACAACAATTGCTAAAATCTTTAATGTATTGCTTTATCTTTTTCACTTCTAAAGATAGCAATTAATAATACTGCCATCGCTAATGGGAATAAGACACTTGTTTTATTAAATATACTTCCTGTCATAATATTAAACGGTATCCCTAAACCAAAACAAAATGCAAAGTGGCTGACAACAGCAAAAACTCATAAGTCTCAAGAAATATTTTTTTAATATCTTTAGTATAATAACATCCTTCTGCGATAAAATACCACATAATTGGCGCTGTCAAGCGCCCTACTATATGCATAAGTACTGGTATCGGTTCTTTTACTAACCCTGGATATAATAACCATGCTAAATGGTCTATCGTCATAGCAATTATAGCTATATATTTTTAACTGAGTTCCATCAAATTTTAAATTTTTTCATTTTCTTCCTTTCAATATTATTTAAGCTATAAATTATATTATATAATCCCATAATTAGGGATAATGAGAGTACTTTTATACTACTCTAGCATATAACAATGTTATCATATTTATATTCGTTATACAATTATTTACCTAAACAATATATATAATTCAAAAATAAAAGTCTTCCAAAAATAAAAGTCTTTCTTATCTAAACATAGCTATCTCTAGACTATCCATATATTGAGCCAATGACTTATTAAATTTTTTTCATAATCAGCTACTTGAAATTCCTCCGTAACACAACCAACTGAGCATCTAACTACTTGGAGTTGATTATAGAAAGTTATCATCAATGGCACACCTATTATTTTAGAAATACCACGTATCGTCATCTTTCCAGCTTCTTCTAATTCCATAACTTGTTCTTTAGAGTTTATATTTACTATTTTATCATCAACAAGAACTTCTACATTATCATAATAATCGTAAGCTAATTTAACACCTTTGCAAATATGTTCCCAACCTACTCTGTAAGTTAATCTATATTCGGCAAATAACCATCCATTTTTCTTTCTCTACACCTAGTAAAAAGCATATCAATTTCTCCTATCTATAATCATTTTTCTAATAATAAATCTTACTTCTTACTAATCCAATCATTAATTATTTTTAGCTATTTCTCTAGGTTTCTGTGTATAAAGTTCATGTCCAGAGTTCTCTAACATTGCAATATCAAAGTTTGATGGTAATTGACTAAGCGCTTCTTTTTCTCACTCCGGTTCTTCTTTATAAACCGGCGCAATAAATAATACATCTTTAGAATCTAGATTTATTTCATATGGTTTTTATTACTCGTCTTAAGCTAAGTAAATTAAGTACTTTCTCTAAATCTAAATCTAACTCAAATTCTTTTGTTTTTACTATTATAACGATATGAATTTTTTTACCGCTTCTTCCAGATTTTTTTGACCAATAGCTAGACTGAGATTTTTTTCGCTAGCTATGACTTCTTCTATATCAGTAAGAACTTGTTGTCTAAAATAATCCTTGGTATCCGTAAATTCATCATCTAAGGTCATAATTTCGTCTAGATTTAAATAACCTCCATCTAATAAAACAAGTTTAGTTACTTGTGAAAAACTGTGACGCTAGATAACGGCCTAAATCTCCACCTAATGAATGACCGATTAAATAAACCTCTTCTAAATCTTTTTATTTCATTTTTAAACCAGTTTAGTAAATCTTCCTCATTTTGCAAATTTTTCTATATATGGGTTTAAAAAAATAATACTTTTCATCAAGTTCTTCAATAAAATCTTTAGCGTGGTAACAGTTACTACCTAATCCACCCTATAAAAAAATGTTTTTTGTTTTTTTGATTCATTACTTCCTTCATCTCCTTAAAATATTAAGATAAATATAAACTCAATATTTTCTATATACTAATTTAAACTTATATATTATAGGCCTTTAATTTTTTTAACCAAAGTATCTAAGCAGCATTATGAACATAGTGACTATTATAAATAAACAAAAGTATACTCCCAAATATCGCAAAAAACCATTTTTAAACGGTGAGTTATATTTACGTACTTGAATAGATATATCTAATGGTTCTCGGACTCTTTCATCACATCCATAAGAAATAATATACTCTCCAGCTGGAGCTTCAAATGAATATCGTTCTTCTCTGTGACTTCTAAGACCTGATACTGTTGTTTGAAGTTTACTTTCATTCAAAAAGTAATTTTTCTCCAGTATATCGATTCGTTACACTTATTCCTAAATCTCTAGTTTTTGTTTTTACCAAAAAAATCGTACTTATTAACCTAATAGAGTAATTTACCTTTAACCATATTGAATATTTTCCGTATTCACTTATTGTAAAAAGTAGTTTCTTTCTCACTACTAGGTAATTCACAAATCGCTTTTATTTATAATAATTTTCACAATCGTTCTTATACAAAATAATAATACCAATACGCTAATCGCTATTAATACATAATATAAATTAACCACACTATTCTCCTTAATTTTAAGTTATTCAAATATAAATAATTACTATAAATTATTAAATTCTAATAATATTATTATAAACTATTTGCTTTATATGAACAATAAGGAAATATAATTATCATAGAGAGCTTATTATATTCTAACTAAAAATTCCATGAATCAGATTATATTAATTCATGGAATTTATTATTTCTATACAATTATTTCTTTGTATTGCTTTATTAGATAATATTATCGCTAGTACAATAACTATAACTTTACAAAGATATGATACATATGTATTTCCTCCTTCGAATATCTGTGAACAAACATTAATTAGAGAATGAGTCATTGCACATATCCAAAGGCTTTTTTTGTCATATTATAAATTGCTGATAATAAAAAAAGCTATTAGTTAGTAATCCTACTAAAAATGGAATTACACTTACCTGTGCTAAGGAACCATCTATATAGAAAAATAGAAAATGCCAAGTTCCCCACGCTATAAAAAGTCAATACTGTAGAGGTAATATAACTTAGTCGTTTTTGTAATAATGGTTGAAATAAATATCTCCAACCTATTTCTTCTAATCCTCCAAAGGCTATATGTTTAACAAACATTATTATTGGAATATACCAAAGCGTTATAGTTACATTCCCTCCAAAGATAACATATAAAAAAATTTAGTGAAAGGAAGAATATAACTAAAAGATAATTTTTATACTTTGCTTCACTCTAAAGAAATCTGATATAACCGTTTTAAAGTCTATTTTCTTATATTTAATTGCTACAATAGTTCCCCATTGGGCTGATGATATTCCTCCAACTATAATTGCTATAATACCAATAGTTGTTGTGTAGTCAACGGTAGTTCCACTTTGACGTAAAAAGAAAAACCACAAGACACACAAGTGTTATTTGACCCTAAAAGTACCTAGCAAATATAACTTAAGCGCGTTGCTTCTAATGAATTCATCCTTACCTCCTAACTTTATAATATTACTAACCAACATATAGTTTAATTACTAATTAATTTCTCTTTTCCACTTTTTATAAATAATTAAAACAATAACAAATGATAAAAATTTGCCATATTAGTATTCTAACTATCTGCATATTATCAACCTCATTATTAGAAACAACATGAAGTAAATTTGAAATAACATTATTAAATAGATGATCACCTAATCCAATCCATAATGATCCTGTCATTCTATATAATAAAGACCACTTTATACTCATCATACCGGCTAAAACCACATATCCAATTCCCATTACTAAAAAGATTTGATATTGATGATTTTTCCTTCTATAAAATCTCTAAAAAGGCATAACTAAATGCCAAATTCCAAATAGAAATGCTATTAAAAATAATGACGTATTGTAGAAATATCTTCTAATATCTTTGTAAATAGACCACGAAAGATTCCTTCTTCCATCCAAACATTGATTATATTAAAAAAATAATACATAGAAAAAAATAAAAATTATACCTGTTTGCTGATTCATGTCATTATTTAAAGAAAATCCAGTTGCATAAAACGATAATTTAAAACTATGGTTCATATTGTATAAGATAAGACCTTCTATTGCATATGCAAAAACACAGCATATAAACCCAAATAACAGACCTTTTACAATACCAGAAAAATACATCATTAGTATTAAATCCGATGTCTCTCCACTTTAATTTAGCATAATAAAGAATTATCCATAATAAGATTATTCCAAATACCTTATGTAAAAAAATTTTTCAGATAAAATTGATTCATCTGTTCTAATCACGAAGTATTCTAATATTCTTGCAATCAAGCATATAGCAAAAAAATTATAAAAACAGTTTAATATAGGTTTCTTCTTTAATAAATACATTACACTCTCCTACTCTTTTTTTATCTAGTGATTACAATGCATTCCAAATAAATACAAATGCAAAGATACATCCCCAAGCATTATTAGTTTTAGCTTTAACTATCAACATTCCATATATAGCAATAAATGTTGTAATTAATTCTATAATTCCCCAAAAGTCTGTTTTTATTGGATGAAATAACAGACAAATAAACGCACTAAGTAATCGCTCCATAGTTTAACCAAGTACTCTTTGTTGGATAGCGCTTATTGATTTTTATCAGCTATAACAGCATAGTTAAAACCTTCAAAAATCCCCAAACTATTAAAATCAAACACATACCTAGTATATTTATTGGTAATCCACTAACAATCACATCCTTAGTAATTGAAATATGTAATGGATGATAACCTTTAAAACTTCCTGAGTAAAAATATAAATAATTACTGGTGAAAACTAACAATAGTACCTAGTATTGATTTAACAATATTATCCATCTTTAATCCATAACTAGAAAAAAACTTTCTTTTCTAAAAAAACATAACAATAACTATTCCTAATCCAGCAACTCCAAATTGTATACCAGCATTTAACAATAGTCTTGAAACAACATTTATATTTTCATTTGAAATAAAACTGTTAATTTGTTTTTGCATATAATGCAAATAACCCAAAAACTAAGAATGTAACAATTCCTATAATCATTAAATCTAAATCTAATCTTTTTTCCTCTACAGTAAGTTGTTTTTGCTCATAAACTTTCTCCTATAAATACTTATTAACTAACAGTTTACCTTCAAAACTTTTTTTCTTTTTTTCAAAAACATTTAAATCTATTATAACACATAAAATCATATAATGGGTTATTTATATTGAAATATAAACGTGATATAATAAAAAGTAAATAGAGATATTTAATATACATTTTAAACAATTAGGAAATTTTTAAAAAGAGTTCAATTATCTCTATAGATAGTTGATGATTTAAAGTCTACAATCAATGTAGGGAAAAGAAATTTAAGGTGACGTATTATGTCAAAAACAAGATTCAAAAAAATCAACAAAAATTTATGTCATTTTATGTTTAGGGGAAAAAGAGATATTTAAGCCATTAAATACAGGTTATATAGATGAAAAAAAGTAAGCTGTATTAGGGAATATGTCGAAATATTTACTTTTATACAAAAAGATGGTTATACAATCATGATTGATGCTGGATATAACTACGATAGACTGGCAGAAAAATGAATTGGCTGGATATTAATTCAAAATGTATAAATGAAATACTAATTACACACCAAGATACCGATCATGTTGGTGCTATTGAAATAGATAGCGATAATTTATTTAAAGAATCAAAAATATATATTGGAAAAGTTGAAAATGAGTATTTAGAAGGAAGAAAACGACGTAAGGTTTATTGGGGGTTATATAAACTACCTCAGGTAAATATAGTAAATGAAAAAAACTTTAATTGATGATGGAGAAGTATTCTATATTAAAAAAATATTAAGGTAGAAGCCTTTTCTAGTTCCAGGACATACATGTGGCCATCTTGTCTATTTGATTGATGACACATATTTATTTACAGGTGATACCATTTGGTTTTGGAGCAGATGGTGGCTATGCATTTTAAATACTCTCGCTGAAGATAGAAAGTTACAATGCAAATCACTAAAAAGATTAGAAGAAATACTAAGAAAAAGAAATCTTAACTTAAAAATTATTACTGGGCATACTGGTTGGACAGATGACTTTAATTTTGCCTTTGCCCATATAGATGAAGTTTGTAATACATTAAAAAGAAAACCTAAAGTACATGATCCTAAAAGCACCGTATGATGGTTTCGATGAAAGTGACGATACAGAAGAAATAGCAAGAAATGGATTTCTAGAAAAGTGTTATCAAGCTAAGTTATAAAACAAAAAAATAGAGTTTTTACTTCCCAAAAAGTTAATTTTTTGGGAGTAAAAATAAAATATAATTTTTTTATTATACTAAAAAAATATAAATCTTCTTTATTATAAAAGCACATTATATTCCCTAAATATAATAATTCTAAACAAAAAAATTGATAAATATAATATCTCTATAAACCTTTATATAACTTTTGAATTTATATATCGCTTTCCTTCTTTTGAAATATCCTGCTTCCATCTTCTACATAGTAGATGAACAGGGTCCCCTGATTTTGTTAGTTTGGCGAATGTAAATATTTTTAATTTTTCTTTCTTTCAACTCTTTTTAAAAGTCCTTTTTTTCCTTTCACTAGTGGTTCTTTACTACATACTCCCCATGCACCCCATACTTCTTTAATTTTATTTTTCCTCAATATATTCAATTATCTTATTTATATTTTTTTATTTGAAAGTTCTTCATTAAAGTCGCCCTAAATCATTAGGTTTTTGTCGCACGTTCCGGATAGACATTAAATACTATCCACCCATCATAACTTAATTCTTCACTAGCTTTAATTATTTTTATTAACAGTTCTATCACTATGATTTAAATTTGCTGCCGATGGGTTCATGCAAATAGCTACTAATGGATTCTTCCCTTCTTTTCCCCAATATATACCGATACTCCCCACTAGATTCTTTAGGTATGCATAAATTAGGTTTTCCACCTCTATAATTTACAAAAATTTTTTTGTAACCTTATTATTCATAATTTTTCCTCTTTACCTTTCTATATAGTTATTAAAACACTTAGAATTATTAATCACTTTTCTATATAGCCCCTCATTAATTTTTTTAACCTAATAAAAATAATACTTAAAAACTAGATATTAATCATTTTATACCCTTATTTAACCAACTTTCAAAATCTAAATAATTATTTAAATCATATAAAGTGTATTTGAATATTCTATCTCACATCTGGAATAAATACATGAATATTTTTCATATTAGAATTAAGAAACTCTATGTATATTCTTCTACCTAAGACTACATCCTTATCAATAATTATTTCCTCAATCTCATAATAAACTTCTGCATCTTTTTCTGCATTTTTTTAAATAATTTAAAATTACCTGTTCGAAGCGCAACTGTCCAGCGAATTCACCAGAATTTCTATTGGCTTCAGGAGATTGTGGACTAACATTATCTACATTACCTTTTCAAAGAATGACTCAACTCGTTCTTTATTAACTCTTATCTCATCTTGTGTTAATAGGAAAGGTTTTAACGAAGCAGCTATAAAATGACCTCTGTCACATCCATCGTAATTAACAGGTGCACGCTTAACACTTTTTAATGTATCGATAAAGTAATTTTTCCTTAGGATTTTTCTTAATATCACATTTACCAAACCGTTTTTGCGGATCAAATACTGGATTTTCTTTTACTCCCTGATCAATATCCTTTTCTTTAGTAATTATATAGTACTTTCCATCTTTTTCATACTTTTAACATAATAAAAACCTCCAAATTATATAAACATAGTTTATGTTTAGTGTATCACAAAAATGTGCAATTTCATATAACAAATTCAATTTTTATATTATTTAGTATATTTAATATTAATATTATAACATTGTACTTAATTATTCTAATTTTTAAATCCGAATCTCTTATAAATTTTATTAATTATTCAACTTTTTTACTTTTTCTCTTATAAGAAATTTTTATTATTCTAATTTTATATTTCTATACTCCTCAAAAAAGACGACAGTTTTGTATCGACCCCAAAAAGTTAGACCAAAAATAACTAACTTTTTGGAGGTCAGTATTTTCTATGTCAAAATACACATTTGAATTAAAAAGAAAGTAGTACTAGAGTACCTGAATGGAGGTATTGGATATATACCATTAGCGAAAAAAAGTATGGTATAAAATCTCATAATAATATTGAAATTTGGGTTGCCAAATATAAGAAATATGGAGATAAAGCCTTACGTCGTTCAAGAAAAAAATGAAGAATATTCTTTCGAAAAAAAGATATTTGTTGTAGAATTATACTTAACAAGTAAACTCTCATATAGTGACATAGCTTTACAAGAAGGTATAAATAATCCAGCACTTATTTGTAACTGGGTTAATCGCTTTAGAGTAGCTGGTCCTGATGCATTGAGAGAACGAAGGAAAGGTCGGAAAATTTCAATGGCTAAATCAACTAAGAAGTTAAGCAAGAAAACAACAAGTCAAACCACAAAATGATAATATATCTAAAGAATATATAAAAGAATTAGAAGATCAATTACTACAACTAAGGATAGAAAATGCATTTTTAAAAGAAGCGAGGAGATTGCGTTTAGCGGAAGAAGCAGAAATGAAAAGAAGGCGCGAATTATAAGCAGTCTCCGAGGAGAATTCATACTTAAAGACCTTCTTTTATATGCGAAAATGCCAAAAGCAACATATATGTACTGGCAGAAAAAGATTCGATAGGGTTAATCCAGATAAAGAAATTGAAGAAAAATATTAGAAATAAGAAAGAATAACAAAGATTATGGTTATAGACGTATATATGGTGCGTTACGTAATTTTAGGGTATACTATAAACAAAAAGAAAGTTCAAAGAATTATACAAACATTAGGCTTACAGGTTACATCATTCACTAGAAAAAAAGTAGAAAAGTACAATTCATACAAAGGGAAAATTGGAAAAAAACAGCTAAGAATAGAATCGAAAACGATTCAATACCAATATTCGCATCAAAAATTACTACAGACACAACTGAATTTAAATATTATGAAGTAAATGAAAAAGGTAAAATAGTAGTAAAGAAACTTTATTTAGATCCATTTATGGATATGTATAATGGTGAGATAATAAGCTATAGTATAAGTGAACGCCCATCAGGTAAAAAAACATAATGGATGCACTAGAAGAACCCATTAAAGTTACAGCTAAAGCGCCTTATAGGAGAACTTTTCACTCTGATCAAGGTTGGGCTTATCAAATGAAGGAATACTCGAAAAGATTAAAAGAAGAACGTATTTATCAAAGTATGTCTAGAAAAGCAAATTCCCTGGATAATTCAGTGATGGAGAATTTTTTCGGAATATTAAAACAAGAGATATACTATGGAACTACATATAATAGTTATAGAGAACTGAAATTAGCTATTGAAAAAAATATAAAATATTATAATGAAGAGAGAATAAAAGAGAAACTAGGATGGTTAAGTCCTAAGCAATATAGAATAAAACATATGACTGTATAAATATAAAAAGATAGCGTAGCAGTCATTACAACTACTACGCTATCCTAAGTCTAACTTTTTGGGGTCAGATCAAAATATATTATTTCCTCTGCTTTTTGCGTGTATTTATATTTCCTACTTCTTATGAATTAACATTCCTATAGTCATTCCAACCATCGTTCCTAGAGACATTCCTATTGATGCACCCATACCTGATTTTACTATCATATAAAGTTCCTATTAAAGTACCTATAGACATACCAATAACCAAACCTAAGAGTATATAATCACCTTTATAACGCTTTAGTTTTATCCCTCGATATTTTTTTATCATTCTTACAATCTTAACTATTATAAGCAATATACAAATTACAAATAATAGTAATATTAGCCAAACCGTTGATAGAAAACTCATTTTATTCACTCTCCAAGTTTATTTTTATTTTTTTAAATAACTATTTTTCTAAACTATTTACTATATTTTTTTAAAATAATATATATTATTAATATATTAAGATCTTTAAACAAAAAAATATTCTTATCCTTTGTATAAAAATATGCCCTACTTATAATATTCAATTAATTCATCAAATGAAATATCTAATCCTACTTTACTTAGTGCATCTTTTTCTTTCATCATAAAGTTTCCTCAAAATAGATTCTTTATCTTTATATTTTTCCATAATGAAGTAAATTATGACAATGGCTACACAATGATACAATATTCTCCATAGTATCCAAACTACAATTATGATAATCAAAATCACGATACTTACTGATAGGTATTAAATGGTGTGGTTCTGTATATCCTTTACCTGATTTCCTTTCGAAAACCCTATCATTTTTATTATATTCACACTTATAATTAGCACGAGCTAAAGCATCCGCAGCATACTTAGGATTTCTTTTAGGTCTTTCTCTTTCAGCTAAATATGACATAGTCATTTCTTGGGGTTTCTTTTCTCCACTCCAATCTACCTTTTTAGTACTTTGATTATCAATCAAATCATTGATTTCTTCCAGTTCAATCAATTCATACTCACCCTTTTCATCAGAGGTAATATCCATTAGTGCATCTTTTAATATTTTAATTATAGCTTTATTTCTCTGAAGCCCAATTGATTGTTTTAATAAATAACAGGCATGTTCTGGATGTATAACGGACATATATTGTTGTTTCCCTTTACCATCTCTCCTAAAAGCACTATCTTTTTATATAATTATTCTGCAACCAAACTTGGTACTCAATAACATTTAGTGGGACTTCAAGCTCGTAATAAAAGAGTATTTACCTTATACCCATCATTAGCCCAATTACCATTCTCTGACGGCTTCACAGCAGGATAATAATTGGTTTGGGCGATACTAACAGCTATTAAACTCCCCTTAAAAACTATGTAAAATATAGTCATTCTTCTTTATATATGTCATCGTAGTATAACCTATGTTATTACGACCATTTTTAGTTTTCTGGGAGACCAAACATATCCTCCACTTTTTTTCATCATGATATGATTTTTCCTTGAAACACATAAAAATACAGCCATAAATTTCCTCCTAAATTTAATTTTTATTTATAAAATAATATATATATTTATAACTTACACTATACACTTCCTATAATATCACACACCCTTTACTTTTTTCTATCCAAATCTAGTAGCTTTTCATAAAAAAAGACGACAGTCTTCACTATCGTCTTTTCTATCAATTATGTATTTTTTTATAACTATAACCTAGAGGAATTATACCTAAATCAATCCTGCATCTTTTAGGATTTCTTCAATATATGTTCCTTTGATTTTTTTCAATACACGTTTACTAATTGCTTTGGCAAAGAAAGGTAGTTTAACTTCTTCAAGTTTTTTACCATCCATTAAGCGATTAGTTGATTTAGTCATTACACGTAAATCATATGCAGAATTAAATACTTCAGGTACACCTCTATCAACATCTAGTAATGTGTAGACTGCTTCCATAGCTGTACGAACAGAATATTCTGTAGTGAAGACAGTGTCACGTGGTGTTTCAGAGAAGTTACCTATAAATGCTAAGTTTTTAGAACCTTCTGGGATAACTAATGGTCTATCACCATCATGTCTTGGCATAAAGTAACTTGTTATATAAGGCATATAACATGGAACTGTGCTACATCCTTTGCTTGCAAATTCGTGAATAAATTGTTCAGGAACACCAATATGATAAAGCCATTCTTCTGCGATTTCAATACCTGTACAAGCTTCTATTGGTTTTTTAATATAGTTACCTGAAATATTAGAATATAAACCGTAAATCCAAACTACTAATTCATCTTTTGATTGTGATTTAAAGTGTGGTTGACGATTAAGTGTAAAGCTCAACATCCAATTTGAATCACGTGCAGTTACTATACCACCAGTTACTACTTTACCTGCATAAGGATCACGTTTACAAATTTTTTCTATATATTCTGCAACTCTTTTATCTGTTACAGTTGTTGTAGCTGAAACAAACCAGCTTTGATCTGGAAGATTTTCACAAAATACTTCTGGACGTCCAAAACGTTCATCTTGTTTAGCTAAGTTTTTCCAAAGTTGCCAAGCTCCACCAAGTTCTTTGCTGACTGGAGCTGAAGTATCATTGTTACCATATGTTGTAGATGCTGTGATACTACCATTTGTAACAAATACTAGGTCATCTTCTGTTAACTCTCTAACAACAGGTTCCCCGTTTACTTCTAAGATTAAATGTTTAGCTACTAAATCTTTTCCTTGTTTTTCAACTTTAATATCTTTAACTACAGTATTGTACTCAAAAGTTACACCATGATCTTCTAAATATTTAACTAATGGTAGAACTAATGATTCATATTGATTATATTTAGTGAATTTAAGTGCTGATAAATCAGGAAGTCCTTTAATATGATGAATAAATCTCAACATATATCGACGCATCTCAGCAACTGAATGCCATTTTTCAAAAGCAAACATTGTTGCCCAATAAGTCCAGAAATTAGACTCAAAAAATTCACTACTAAAGAAATCTGTTATTTTCATACCTTGAAGTTCTGATTCAGAAGTTAAATATAGTTTTACTAATTCCTGACTAGATTTATCAGATAATGCAAAAAGTCCGTCATCAGGAATTTGTTGTCCACGGTTTTCAATAACACGACATTTTGAATAGTTAGGGTCTTCTTTATTTAGCCAGTAGAACTCATCTAAAACAGATGCATCCTCTACCTCTAATGATGGTATAGATCTAAATAAATCCCAAAGACATTCAAAGTGATCTTCCATTTCACGACCACCACGAATAATAAATCCACGAGTTGGATTCATAATACCATCTAAGCTACCTCCTGCGATAGGTAGTTCTTCAAGAATATGGATTCGTTCCCCTTTCATTTGTCCATCACGAACTAAAAAGGCTGCTGCCGCAAGAGAAGCTAGTCCAGAACCTACTAAATAGGCCGATTTTTTATCTACGCCTGCTGGTTTTTTTGGTTTAGCAAATGCTTCATAATTTCCGTTTGAATAATACATAAAAACTCCTCCTAAAAAAAGTGTATACTAATATCACTATTAATATACACCTTCCATATCCATAATACAATTTACAATTTTTTTACTTTTTGCCTAACTATTTTACAAATTCAATTAATTGTAAAAGAGCTTAAACTTTATTTAAAGAAGAGATTATCTCACCCAGCATAACTCTTTCAATTCTTTTCAACTAGTTCTTCAACGCTTTCTGGCATTTGCTTTTTCAATCCAATCTAACCCCACTCCAACCAAAGCATATGTATAAAAAGAATAAGAGAACTCTACTTGTTTAGCTTCTTCTTTTGTTACTTCGATTTTTTTGAACACCTGATTACTTAGAAATAGTTCAATCTCCTGTCTTAGTACTTTTTCTAAAAATCCTTTTTCCAAAAAGAGCGATAGGTATTTAAAACAAAAACATGATTTTTCTGAGATATATTGGAAAAATTGATGTTAGAGCTTCTTGCCATTTATCATAGATTTTCCCTCTTTCGATTGGAGTCACTACCTCTTTTAAGATATATCCATTCTACCAAATCATAGATATCTTTAAAATTATTATAAAATGTTTGACGACTAACATCACAAGCTTGAGTTAAATCATTAATTGTTATTTTTGATAATGATTTCTTTTCGGCCATTTCTTTCAAAGTTGATGCCAGTACTCTTTTTATTACTATTGTCATACCTAATCACTCCCTTTCATTTATTCTCTAAATCTTATATTATTATTTTTCTCATAAAGCACACTATTTTTCTCAACCAATAAAATGCTTCTTTTTAATTTTTTTCCGTACCATTTTTCTAAAATTATCTTTCCATGAGAGAAAACAATTTTATCAGGTTTCCAACTTTCAATCTTAGAATAGCTATCTTTAGCTTGTTTTTTTAAAGATAAAATGATGATCGTAAATCTCTTGACGTTCGAAACTTAGGATACTTATTATCTCCAAACTTAAATACAAGTTTATATAATAACGGTAATTTATTCACTTCTATACTCTCTATTAAGTCCGTTAATATTAAGGTTGAACTCTTTTTATGAAAAAAATACCATCTCCTCCATGGCTATACTTCCTCTAAATGGAGTAAAGTATATTTCCTCTGACCAAGAAGTTTTTTGAAATATTATCTAGCGATATAAAATTTTTCTCTTTCATCAATTTTTAAGTTTGGTACTTACTCCTTTTGCTAACCAAACTTTTTGCATCTGGATAATGTTTATACCAATCTAATACGTAACTATAATGGTATTTATTAGGAGCAATTATATGCTCGATATCTCCTAATTCTTTTTATTTTTATCGTTTAATCCCTTATTAAAAAGCTATTGGTGAATGAACCCATAATTTGTTGTTATCTATTTTAACTATTGTCATCCTTGTTGTAAAAGGAACTTTAAAAAGTTTAAAACTCATATGTATTTCATTTCCATCAACAATCCAAATGTCCTCACCAATTTGTTTTAATTCATTAATAGGAGAATATAACTTCAACATTCCTTCCATCAAACATTCACCTCTTTCAATTAAAATACTTCTATTTTTCTTCTAAAATCTTAGCTATTTTTTTCAAATGTATTTGAATTCCTAATTGTTATTTTTTTATAGAAATCTTGCTTTATTAATTTTTTTATGATACGTAGTTTTTAAATATTCTGACTCATCATATTTACCCCAAAATACTGCATGTTTTCCTACATACACTACTTCATTGTGAAATGTAGATTTATATATAAAGTCAAGAATACTTGATTTATCAAAGTTACACGAAAAGAATAGAACGTCTTTTTCTTGCCATATCTTCCTTCCACCAATCTGGTAAGTCAGCTTTTTTTCTTCTAAATATTCTTCTTTTGTGATTAGCGCAAAAGGTATCGTAAAAATCATAATTAGTTTCTAATAAATTTTTTTATCTTTTGTGATACAACTTTCATGATTTTTCTAAACTACTAAAGAATAAATTTCCACTGTTAATATATGAACTAACATTTTTCAAAACCTATGCTTAACAATTGTTCTTTTAGTTCACTCATTGATACCTTATTCTTACCACCTACATTTTATACCACGTAATAAAAGTACATATTTCAATAAACTTTCCTCCATAAATTCTAATCTTAATGGTACTTACCTTTTTATATTTCTTAAAAAGCTGTAAATTACTAAAATTTTTACCGATACCTTTTCAATTTCATACCACAGGTAGTTTTTTTAGTTATTGTTCTTTTAAAAAAATGGATAAACCAACTCCACCCACTCCTGAGGTAAGTATGTTGATAAATATCCATGATTATAATCCTTTGCTTCATACAAAATAGTATTTGGATGAACCTTTTGAAATAATCTTGCCGATTCTTTAACACAGTTCAATTCTTTTTCACCATAAATATAAAGAACCTTTGCCTCACTTCTAGAAATCGTACTTTTTTTAACTTATAATGTCCCATATATGTTTTATATATGGTTATTAGCGTTTTAACAGGTGTCCTTGGCATATCCTCCATATAATATCTTTTTAGTTCATCAGGATATGCTATTTTTTTGGATACATTTTATCCATTAAACTTAGTTGAATTTTACAAAGCAAATTTACTGAACATCAGTTTACCAAATAAAGATACAAGTAAAATACTTATTCTAGCTAACTTTGGTTGAGGGATACAAATACTTCCATCTATTATTGCTTTCTCAACTATTTCACTATCTTGTGATAGTATTTCCATAACAATTTGACCACCAAGTGAAACTCCTCCAATAGCAAACAACTTTCCGTTACAATTCTTTTTAATATAATCTAGAATTTCTAATGCGGAATTTTCAGTAGAAACATAATCTACCTGAGATTCTTCACCATGTCCATCAAGAGTTGGTAAAATTACATGGTATTCTTCTGAAAGTATACGTGCTTGCCGAAGATAATTCCACCATGAATTTCCTCCTCCATGTATTAAAATAATATTAGGTGAATTCTTATCACCAAATTCATGAAATTTCATACTCAAACTCCTCTACTTTATATTTATATTCGTTCAGAAGTTGTTTTGAATAATTTTTTTCTTTCCTCGAGTCTCTAACTTCTTTTCCGAAGGATAGCTACAACTTTTAACTTGTTAGAATAATTATTGCTAGATTCATCTACGCAAAAGTCTTTTTTTAGACAGGATAAATCAATTGCTCTAATTTCACTTTTGAAAGATATCCTTGGTTGAAGAGTTTTTCTAAGTATGCCTTTATCAACTTTTGATTGAATAATAGTTAGTCACAAATGCATAAAATCTCTATTACGAGTCGATACGCAGTCAGCTGGCTACACTTAGAAATATTCCTCACATCATACAAATACAAATACATCTACATTTAATCTAGTCTCCTAAAGTATGTTCTAAAACATTATAGTTTAACACATAGTGTAGCTATATAGTCATTTCCATAACGTGATAATCTGTGTCTTTTGTCACACGATTCATAAAAATCTATCATAGCGAGACCATTTTTTAGTTGTCCTCTAATCTGCGTTTCTAAGGTATGGCTAAATTCATATCCATATTCTGGATTTATGGTTATCTTGCCTTTCTCTTCAAGCTCTCTTGAATTAAACGGTATTGAAAATTTTAAAAGTAATTCCTCATCAGGTTTGTCCCATACAATGTCAGCATCATACATGTATATCCAAGGATTCATAAATCCGACCATTAACAATCCACCTTTTTTCAATACTCGAGAGGCTTCTTTATATATGTTCTCTAAATCTTCTACATAAACATTTGAAACTGGATTAAAAAAATAATATCAAAAGTTTCATTTTCAAATGGAAATGGTTTTTGTCATATCGGCTTGAACTGTGTTGATTTTTAATCCTTCTCTTTTAGCAACCATATCATCTCTTTGCAATTGTGATTTAGAAAAATCCATTATAGTTACATCATAACCTTTTACAGCAAAAACCGGTCCCTGCTGTCCACCACCACAAGCTAAACCTAATAATTTTTTTCCATTTGCTTTTTCAAACCATTCTTTTGGAACTTTTTTCCCAACAGTTAATGCAACAGAAATTGGATTATTTCTAGCTTCTTCTAATTCTTCATGTGTCAATGGCTCAGTATAGTCATTTTTTTACATTATTCCATCTATCTTCATTTAATTTTTATATAATTGTTCATCTTATAATCTCCTCGTAATTTTTTTCAGATGTGGGCTACCGTTAAAAGTATCAGACAGATGTTTATTTACGATACTCCTCTACTTTATATTTATATTCATTAAGCAGTTGTTTTTGAATAATTTTTTTCACTCTTAGAGTCTCTAACTTCTTTCCAAAGGATAGCCGCAACTTTTTAACTTGTTGGAATAATTATTGCTAGATTCATCTGCACAAAAGTCTTTTTAGAAATTGATTCCACTGACAAGCTGAATTATCATACTTAGCGTAATCTGACTCTCCATAATATATTTTAATCATATCTTGGATTGTAAAATTTATATCATTATCCCTTTTACTTTTTCTCCATGCCGTTGCCATATCAGCATTAAATTTAAACGGACTAACTCCTGTTACAGCTGAAAAAAATAATCTCTAAATTTTTGGTTAAAGAAAAAAACCACATTCTAGCAATGGTGTATTTAAAGATATTACTTCGGCATGTTTTTTTGTTTACTTTCCTTGTAGACTTTTTCTATTCTATTTCCCTTGAAATATTGTTCAATAATATAGTTCAATTCTTTCTTTGTACATCTATACTCTAGTCCAAGAGACTTACATATTTGTGAAAGTTCTTCTCGATACCAATAGTATTTGTTAAACTCTTCAAATGATTCTATATCTTTAAAAACTAGGTCTAATTTCTATCAAACACTTACCTCCACAACATTAATTATTTATTTCACTCTTTATTAACTTAATTTAATTTATTATACAATACTCCTTAGATTTAGTAAATTAAAAATAAAGACTTACCCCTAAGCTACAGATACCTTTTTAACAATAACATTAGAATAAGTCTTTAATTTCTACGCTTTTATTTGCTTAGTAGATACAACCCTTGACACCAATACAACACAACTTTCTTTTTCAAATCAAAGGTTTCTCTCCTCATTCTACGAGTTCTATCCCAGAGTATAAAAATCTTCTTCTACTTTTCTAATTAATCAACTTGTTCAAAAAAAGTGTTACTGCTTCCAACATGCGGTACCAGAAAATATGTATATTATAGAACGAAAGTAATAAAGTGTTTTTATAAAATTATACTATAAAATGAAAGAGAATTACACACTCAACTCAAACAACTTATAAAATTCACCTCTTCTATTCATTAAGTCACCAAATGAGCCATCTTCAACAATAACTCCATTCTTCATAAAGAGAATTCTATTGTATTTTTTCAAAATGGTCTCATTTAACTTATGCGTGACAACAAGAGCAGTCAGATCCTGAATTTCTAAGATTGAATTTTCAATTTCAGTAGTTACTTGATTATCCAAAGATGAGGTAGCCTCATCCAATAATAAAATTGGTGTTTTTCGAATTAAGGCACGCGCAATACTAAGTCTTTGTTTTTGTCCACCAGATAGATTTGAGCCATTCTCACCGCATAACGCTTGTAGACCAGATTCATTTTCCAAAACATAACTTTCTAAACCAGACTGCTGTACAGCTTGCCTTATGTCCTCTTCATTGAAGGTTTTATTAAGGGTGATATTTGCACTTAAAGTATCATCAAAGATATAAACATCTTGCTGAACAACAGTCATTAAGTTATAAAGGCTCTCTGTTGAAATAGCTTGTATATCTTGATTATCAATTGAAATATGACCACTTGTTACATCATAAAAACGTAGCAATAGATTGAGTAAAGTTGATTTCCCGCTACCAGACATACCTACAATTGCAATTTTTTCTCCCTTTTGAATTTTCAAAGATAAATTATTAAAAATTTTTTCTTCAGCATTAGGGTAAGAAAAGTCTATATTTGAAAAAGAAATAACCTCATCAAAATATTCTTTGGTTTTACCAGTTTTAAGTTCGATTACATCTTTTACCTCAAATGCATTTAGCGTTGCCTGACCTTCACGGAATTTACTCATTCCAATACCTACTTCATTTAGTGGCATTACTACAAAGTTAACTAGTTGAACAATAGCTGTTACACTTCCAATTGTGGTTTGACCATTAAAAACGAGATACATCCCTCCTCCAAAGGCTATCAAAAAAACAATCATCCCTGAAAGCTGAGAAATAACGTTAGCCAAAACATCAAATTTTCCTTTTATAAAATTTACCTCATCCAATTTTTCACTTTCATAATTATAATCCTGACGAATAACCTCTTTCACATTAAAACTTTTAATAATCAGAAAACCAGCTAAAAATATCTTTAACTTTGGCTAAATATTTCTGATCGGCAATCATGGAGCTATTTTGTAGAGAAGCTGATTTTTGTCCAATAAATCCTGATATCATCATAGGAATAATACTGGCAACGATAATCAATAATGTTAAAAACCAATTACCTACAAACATAGCTACTAATGAGAAAATCATCAAGGAAAGATTTTTTTGAAATATTAAAATATTGGTGCAAATAATCCTGCTCAATTTTCTTCATGTTTTTCAGTCAATATTGAAATAAATTTCCCAGATTTTTTTCCTTAGAAAATTCTCTATAATCCTTATCTAAAATAGATTTAAAAACCTTATTTTTTTGTAACTTGACATGATTCTCCTAACAAGTTTTATTTCTCAATCTAAGGGATATAAAGTTGAGAATTGCATAGATGAAAATAATAACAGCTCCTACTAATACTGATTGGGTTAAAAGCTTCTCTATTTTGTGACATTCCACTATCAATAATATCTTTAATAGAATAAGCAAAAAGCAATATTACTTAAAGGGACCAGTATATTAAAAAAATCATAAAAGCATAAAAAGCTTTCTGATAGTTTTTGTCAATTGTTTCATTCTTAATCCACCTCACTATTCTTGGCTATTATTTAGAAGACGTGACATGAAGTACTCTTCTAAATCAACATCCTCTCTCATAAGTTCTTTTCATAGACACCTGTTCAATCATTTTTTTCCATTTTTGATAATACCAATCTTGTCTGCTATCTGAGAAATTTCTGACAAAATATGACTTGAAATTAATATTGTAATTCCATGTTCTTTAGAAAAGAGACAGTAAAAGATTTCGAATCTCTTGAATTCCAACTGGATCTAACCCATTGATTGGTTCATCTAAAATTAACAATCTAGGTTTTTGTTAGAAAAGCACGAGCTAAACCAAGCCTCTGCCTCATTCCTAACGAAAAATTTTTACTTTTTTTAGTCGTATTTTTTCAATCCAACCATTTTTAAGACTTTTTATTATATCTGATTCTGTAATATTTTTTTCTCATATACAGAGCGTGAATTTCCAAAATTTCTTTTTGCAGTACAGTCTTCATAAAAAAATTGGTGTTTCTATAATACTACCAATCTGGCTTTAGAATTTCCTCTCTATGTATTTGTAAATTCTTTTCCAAAAATTTCAATACTACCCGATGTAATAGTTGATAAGGATAATATGCATTTCATTAAAGTTGTTTTTTTCCAGCACCATTTGGACCTAAAAACCATAGATTTCTCCTTCAGAGATTTGAAGATTAATACCACACAAAATTTCATCCTTATCAATAGTTTTTAAAAAGTTCTTTTTATTTCAACAATATTTCCCATTTTTATACCTCTCTTTCTATAAGCTTTCAAATTGAAATTTCTCTTCAAAAAGCATAAAATCTAACTCATACAATCTCTTTTTATAAAAGTTACGAAAAGAATTATTTCTACCCCATTTTTTTATAGTTTCTTTTTTTATGGACAAGAGAAAACATTCTATTCAATTAAAATCAAATATGCTACTTAATCTTAATATCTTCCCTTGAAATATTATAAATTGAGAATGAAACAATAATTAGACTTATTAAACTAGTAAATATTAAAAAAATAATGAGTTATCAACAAAATTATTAGTTAAGTTTCCTGGGGTTACATTAGAAAGTAATGCAGCTAAACCAAGTCCTGAAAAGCATTGTTATAGGAGTTGAATACCTAATCATTCCTAAAACAAATGGTAATACTCCAATTAATACTATCCCAAATGTGATTCCAGCCAGGTTAATCAGTTGATTAGCTACTAAGATATAATTTGATTCAGTTAAAACTGCTACTAATTTAATTAATAATTGAATAACTAAATGTGCAGTAAACTGAGCAATAAATGATATTAGAATTACTGATAGAACTTTTTCCCCATAGTAACTTTTATTTTTAGAAATAGGATAAGAAAATAACTGAAAAACTTGTTTTTCGTTTAAATTCATCAATAATAATCGAAGACAATAAATAAGATTCAAAAATCAAAAATGCTGCTTTTGTAAATAAAGCTGAAAATAATGATGCTGCAATTGCCCAACCTTCCCATTTACCAGTAATTCTATCCTCATTGGTACCCTGTCCAACAAACTCTCCCAATTTATTATCTGTACCTAAACCCATGATTATGATTCCCGTAATACCTAATACTATAAATATAGTAACTAACCAGGCTATAAATAATTTAGATTTTGAAAATTTTTATTTCAATTTTAATAAGTAATAACATAGATTTTTCCTCCAAAAAGTAAATATAGTTAATATTATTCAAACTATTCTCAATAAACATTTAAAATAATATTTTTAAAAAATCAGATCAAATGACATACCAATGGTATGTATAAGAATTAAAATGAACATACTCTTGGTATGTAAAAACTAAAAACAAACATACTAGCGGTATGTAATAGAATTTTTTAAAAACATACTGATAGTATGTTATTTATAAAATATTAAATACGTAAAATATATTTTTAGAATAAATTAAATTTGTACATTGATTAAGTTAGTTAATAATATATCAATAAAAATTATTAATAACAAAAAAATCTCATAAAACTATTTATTTATCCTTTTTAAGTGGTCAAATAATTTGAAAATTACCTCCATCATTTCATCAGAAATCAACTGTACCCCTAATCCATCAAAAAGTAAGCTTAATAAAATTCATCTTTCTCTTTAATTCCTCTACTGAAAAAAACAGAAATTTGGAATCCAATCCAAATATTTAGAGTTAAAACAATTAAATCTGCTAGTTCTTCTGGATACTCTGTTTTAATTGACTGATCTTTAACACCTTCGTAAACTCTTTCTCTAATTTCTGGTAAAAAAATCAGAAAATAAACCTAGATACTGTTCTCCTAACAAGCGTGGACTTCTTAGCATAATTGAAGCTGAATATACTAGTCTTTGGTGTTCAAAAATTAGAAAAAGAATCCATCAAAGAATTTTTGTATTTTTTTCTAATCCAGTATCTCCTCCAATTATAATTTGAAATTTCTTGATTATTTTCTCTGATGATTGATTGTAATATTTCATATTTAGACTCAAAATGATGATAGATAACACCTTTCGTCATTCCGCCTAATCCATCGATTATATCTTGTATTGAGGTATTATCAAATCCTTTTTTTCTAAAAAAATAAATCTTTAGAAACTTCTAGTATTTTTTCTAGTTTCATGTGAGTTTCTGTTTCTTGCCATTATATCTCCTTTCAATCATACCGGCGGTATGTGTTTTTTTATTATAATGTACGAAACTAATAATGTCAAGTTATCTGTTGTTTTTTTAAAAATTCTATTTTTAATCTCAATTCAAGTTATGGTACAAAAATAATCTTTTCTCAAATTAATACTATCATCTTTTATTCATTTTTATATATTTTTGTTAAAAGCATAGTAGGTAAATTGAGAAAACGCAGAAGAAATATGATTTTTCTCTTTAACTACTTTTTACCCCTTTTTTTCCAAAAAAAGTGAGCATAAGAAAAACACCTACTTTTTTTGTAGATGTCTTAACTTAATTTTTTTAATTTAAATTGAAAGAAAAACATAAAGGGATTTAATGCCCCTTATGTTTCTCTTTCTTTTTTTGCTGTCTCAGTCCAAATATTCTATTCTTCTCTGCAATTTTTGCTCGATTTATAGATTTTTCTTTCCTGCTTGTTCTGTTCCTGTTGAAGTTTTAGAACGTTTTGAGATTTAGTCCCAATTCCCATTTCCTTTGCTTGTTTTCTTAACTCACGCTGAACTCGTTTATGGTTCTTTTTCTCTTCTTTTATAACAGCTGCTACAACTGAACTAAACTGCAACTTATTATAGCGATTTAAAACAAACTCGTATATCTCATAATCCTTAGGTTCTGCACCAAGCGTTACCTTAGAAACACTTAACATCCCATCTTCAATGTGCTCAAACACAGCAACCCAAAATGGGTTCTCGAAATATACTGTCAATTTGCCGCTAATTTTTGTACATAATAATCCCTCCATTCAAAAACTAATTAACAAAGAATGGACAACCCGGAGGGGAAGGCTACTTACCATAGATATTCTATGACGACTGGGCTACCTACCAGTTCTAGCACATTAGACAATGTACATTGCGTTTTTATCTTTGACTATATTATCAAATCTGAAATCTTTGATCTATATACTATTATACCATTAATTTATAAATTCATAAACCCTAGAGTTTATCAAACTCTATACCTCTCGCAACCTGGCTTTATTTTACAATATCAAATAAAAAAATAGATTCTATTAAATGGTATATTTATATAAAACCCTTAATTTCAAAAACTTTTATACAGTTTTAATCCTTTTATTTTTGAGAGAAGAACTACCGCTTCAACATGGAACGAGTGAACACTAAGTATATCAAGTGAACCTGTCTATATCTGGGACTATATCCACTAAACTATTTAACAAAAGAACTACCGCTTCAACATGGAGCGAGTAGACACACTACGTATATCAAGTGAACCTGTCTATATCTGGGACTATAACCACTAAACCATTTAACTATAGCCTAAGGTTATCGTTAAAATGGTATTACCTTGATAAACTGAGATTTTTATTATTTCTTTTTCTTTGGTTTTTGGTGCAGGTAACTCATCATACATTGAATTAAATAAGCCGGTTAAATATTCTTTGTTATCAACATCATCTACCAATAACATTTCCTTTGCTCCATCATATGGTAACTCGTACTTTGCATTTGGCATGTATGCTATTGCAGATTTAACAGGCTTCACTAAAAACCTATCATCATAAATTCCACCAACAATTTTTTTCCACGATAATAAATTATATATTCACCCATCATTGACTTATATGATATTTCTTCCAAATCAGATAGTTGTTCTAAAATAAAATCTAAATATTCTTTCCTTGAAGCCATACCCTTCACCTCCAAAAATTTCAATTTGTCTTCGTTTAAAAATAAATCCCATTATACAATTCCATAAACTCTTTAGAAAACTATGTGACAAGTTCATGATCAAGTACAGTGGCTAAGGTTTCTCTCCTCTTTCTACGAGTTCTATCCAGAGTATAAAAATATTCTTCTACTTCTTTAATTAGTTCTTTCAAGAAGTGTTATCGCCTCAACCCCTATGGTTAAGGGGAACATATCCACACTCGTAGTTGGAAACATATCCAACATTGGCTCTCGTTTGTGGGAAGATATCAACGGTTTTGTCTGTTCGTGAGAACATATCAACTCAAATCATTTCATGGTTAATCCCTTATCAATGGCTTCCTGAATAATCTTATGACAACATACCCCCAAAGGATTGTTTTCCTTACAAAGCGAATTTTTCATTGCTCCAGTTATGGCATTTACTTCTTTAACGGTTTTCGCACCATGCTTTACAACTGCTTCAATTACCTGATCTTCTGTGACTTTTGCTGCAATAACAAGCATACTTAGGATCTGCATCTTTCTTAAACCAGATAGGAACCCTAACTTGGTCTTTTAAGAATTTTATTTCTTTATCTAAGTTATAGTAAATAACGTCGCAGTCCTCATTCATGCATATCTTATATTGATCTCCATCAACGGCATTACGATAATCATCTGTCACCAAGTGTTCAACGGTTATCCTACTAACTGTTACTCCTTCATTATTACAGACAGGGCAACTCTCCTTTGTTCTATTTAAATTTTGTGTGATACATTCACAGCAACATTCATCAATAACTTTCAATTACATAACCTCCATATCTTTAAAACCATTTAATTCAAGGTAAATCCCAACCAATTTTTCATTTATAGTTTTTTTAAATTAAAAAAATACCCCTTGATTGTATCGTCAATTATCGGTATCATTCAAGGGGTGAATAGGAAAAATAGTTTATAGATTCTTTTACATTCAAAGCTCTAAAAGCATTTAATACTGCGATGATAGTTACACCTACATCTGCAAATATAGCTGCCCACATAGTAGTTATTCCAAAAGCACTCAAAATAAGAACAATTATTTTTATTCCAATTGCAAATACTATGTTTTGATGTGCAATTTTTAGTGTCTTTTTAGAAATCTTCATTGTAGTAGCAATTTTCGATGGTTCATCAGTCATAATTACAACATCAGCAGCTTCAATGGCCGCATCAGAACCTAAACCACCCATTGCTATTCCAATGTCTGCACGAGCTAATACAGGTGCATCATTGATTCCATCACCAACAAAGGCAAGTTTACCTTTTTTAGATTTTTGCGAAAATAATTCTTCTAGTTTTTCAACTTTGTCTGCTGGCAACAGTTCTGCATAAACCTTATCAAGACCAAGCTCTTTAGCAACTTTTGAACCAATACTTTTATTATCACCTGTCAACATAACTGTTTGTTTAATATTAGCTGCCTTAAGTTCCTTGATTGCTTGTGCTGAATCTTCCTTTACCTCATCGGCAATTACAATGTAACCTATATATTTGTTATTAACAGCAACATGTACAATAGTACCGATCAGCTCTCCCTTGAAATAAGGGATATCCATCATTTTCATAAGTTTGATATTTCCTGCCATAACCTTTTTTTGCCATCTACTGTTGCAATAACACCATGACCTGATATCTCTTCTACATCTGAAATACGTCCATTGTCTATTTCTTTGCTATATGCACGTTTCAGTGAAAGTGAAATCGGATGATTGGAATAGCTTTCCGCATGTGCAGTTAATTCTAGTAGCTCTTCTTTGGAAACTCCTTCTGGATGAATTTCCTGTACATTAAATACACCTTTCGTTAGTGTTCCAGTTTTATCAAAAACAACAATTTCAGTTTCTGCTAATGCCTCTAAATAATTACTACCCTTGACTAAAAACACCTTTTTTTGAGGCTCCACCTATTCCACCGAAGAAACTCAAAGGAATTGAAATAACTAAAGCACACGGACAGGATACCACAAGGAATGCTAGTGCTCTATATATCCAATCACTAAAAAGTCGCCCTGTCTATAACAAGAGGTGGTATAATAGCTAGAAAAAAACTGCAATTATAACCACAACCGGTGTATAATATCTCGCAAACTTCGTAATAAATTGTTCTGAATTGGATTTTTTACTACTTGCATTTTCAACTAAATCAAGAATTTTACTTACAGTAGATTCTCCAAATTCCTTGGTAACCTCTGCTGTAATAACCCCATTAATGTTGATGCACCCACTTAGGATATCACTTCCAACTTCTACTTCACGAGGAACAGATTCGCCTGTTAGTGCCGATGTATCAATCATTGAACTTCCCTCAATTACCTTGCCATCAAGAGGAATTTTTTCTCCTGCTTTAATTACAATAATATCTCCAATTTGTACTTCATCTGGGTCAACTTTGACAAGTTCATCACCTTTTTTAACATTTGCATAATCTGGTCGAATATCCATAAGGCTTGCAATTGACTTTCTCGACTTGCCAACTGCATAGCTTTGAAACAGTTCTCCAACTTGATAAAACAGCATAACTGCAACACCTTCAGGATACTCACCAATAAAAAAATGCACCAATTGTTGCAATACTCATTAAAAAAATTTTCATCGAAAACTTGACCTTTAAAAAAATATTTTTTTACAGCTCTTTTTACAACATCTCCACCTACAATAATGTAACTTATTATAAAGAGAGCAATCTGTAACCATTCGTTATTTAAACTAAGCAATACTGCTGTAGCTAACACGGTCTGCACCAATAATTATTCGCCATAGTCGTTTTGTCATACTAAATAGCCTCCTTTAGGCCTTTTTTTCATAGTTGTATCGGGTTCGATTTTTTTAACTATTTTTTTCAGCCTCTGCTATTATTGTTGGCATTTTTTTCATCCTCACCATCAATAACGAGTTTTGTGGTCATAAAGTTAACAGTAGCTTCTTTCACTCCATCAAGCTCATTAATAGCCTTTTTCCATTTTTTTGCCATGCAATTTGCACAATCTAAACCTTCAAGTATAAATTTCTTTTTCATTATTAAATCCTCCTAAATATTATTTGTAATTTTATTTTGAATACTACAAGTCTTTTTCAAATTTTTCTTGAAGCATTGCTCATTTGAAATGAAGACTTAAATATATGCCCAAATATCTTCAAAAAAATATTCTATTCTACCGCATTACTACTTCTCGTTGATATGAATTAGACCTTGGTCAAATATTTCTCTTACATGATCATCAACTAATGAATAATATACTACTTTGCCTTCTTTTCTGTTTTTCACTAAATTAGCTTGTTTTAAGACTCTCAGCTGATGGGAAATTGCTGATTGTGTCATGTTAAGTAATACAGCGATATCACAAACACACATTTCAGCTTCATGTAAAGCCCATAATATCCTGATTCGTGTTGAATCTCCAAATACTTTAAATAATTCTGCTAGATCATAAAGGCTTTCTTCTTGAGGCATTTTATCTCTAACTTGATTTACAATATCCTCATGAATTGCATTGCAGTCACATCTTTCAATTGAATTAAATTTTTTAGTCATATTATCACCTCTTTTTAAATCATTTCATCTGATTACTTGGACAAGCATTCATATGTTGTATATTTATTATATTATTATTTTTTCTCTTGTGTCAATAGTTATATGAGCATTTATTCAAGTGTTTTTTTATATTATTTAAAATATCTCAAAAACATCTACTAAGACATTAGTACAGTCCTTTCTCGGTATCCTGCTCCATACATATCCTTTAAACAATTCCTTAAAAATAAAGACTTCTCCTTCGTACAAGTTTTCGGTTTCTTTAATAGCTTCATCTAACAGCTTATTACATCACTCATGTGGTCAACTCCTTATCAATAACCTTATAAACAACATTTTTTTGATAATATCACATGTATAAATCATGTAAAAGTCAAAAATTAAACTGGGATTCATAACAAATCCCAGTTTCATAATTAGCGTGTTCTTTTAATATAATTTTGTTTTAATTTCCCCCTCTACCCGTTCGTTTCTCTTATCTTTAAATAACTAATATATTTCATCTTAATAATATATTATAACACTTAGAGATATATACCTGCTATTTTACCAATCATTCAACTTACACTTCTAAAAATATGTTAACTTACTCTTAAACTTGCAATAAAAAGAAGCTAACGCCCAAAAATAAGCAGAACACCATAATGATATACAACAACGCCGTTCCAATACCAAGTAGGAATGTAATAAATGCAGAAAGTCATATGCTGTCATTCTTTTCTATTAAATCATTTTGAAGTGTCTCAAAGCATCCATGATGGCTTCTTCTTTTTCAGGTGTACACTGTGGAATAATTTGTTTCTCCTTTTTTTGACTTGTTGTAATGTTCT
>BNJU01000045.1_pt1 | contig 31289 bp, 43 predicted proteins | sample 8539281 | NCBI WGS metagenome assembly BNJU01 (sample SAMD00202456, study PRJDB9452) | human saliva metagenome | isolation source: human saliva | place: Japan
CTAACCCGTCGGGACCTCAACCTACTGTCGAAAAATTTGAGGCCCTTAAAAAGGGAAAAATAATTTATATCGTTTCACCCAATGGGGACTTTTTGGCGGTATAATAGGAAACATGGATACCTGCCAAACATGCGGAGCTGCCTTCGAGGCCCCCCTGAAACCAGGCCGCCGCCCACGATTTTGCACCCCCAAGTGCCGACTAAAAAACCATCGCCTCGTAAAAAAATACGGGATACCCGGCGAAATGGCCGCTCAAAAAAGATGGGTCAAATGCCAAGGTAAACGACCCATCCAAACCAATGGCCGGGCCGCCTCAACCACCAAGCCCACCACCTGGACCACAATCAGCCAAGTAGCCACCTCCACGGCTGGCGACGGCTACGGCTACATGCTCGGCGGTGGCGTCGGCTGCATCGACCTAGACCACTGCATCTACGCCGACGGCACTCTCACGGCGCTCGCGGTCTCTATCCTGGCCGCCTGCCCAGACACGTACGTAGAGGTGTCTGCATCCGGCGCCGGCCTACACATTTTCGGTATGATCAGTGAGTGCCCAGGCTGGAAGCGTGGCGGGGTAGAGATCTATAGCCGTGAGCGTTTTATCCGCATGACCGGGCGGCGATTTGAGCGGCCAGGGCGTGGCCCGGGCCCCAGTACTGCTGGCTAACCTGGATGAGCTAGCCGCCCAGCTACGCGACGGGAGGATGATGAGGGAGTGACTAAAAAGAACCCGGCCCCCCGTGGGCTGAGCGAAAAAGGCAACAGGCTCTGGAACCGAGTCGTAGAAGAATATGAGCTACGACCCGATGAGCTGCGTACCCTGGAGGCTGCCTGCCGTGCATCCGATCTGGTAGACCGCATGTGGGCTGAGGGCAAGACCGCTGAGCTAGTCACGGTGGGCTCTATGGGGCAGGCTGTGCTGCACCCAATTTTTCCTGAGCTGCGCCAACAACAGGCCGCCCTGGTATCGCTGCTAAAATCTCTGCGCCTGGCTGATGTGGCTGATGAGGATGGGGCCGCCGTCGGCTCCCCCGTAGGTGACAGTCGATCTACTGCCGCGCGGGCTGCCGCTAAAGCAAAATGGAACAAGAGCTATGGCGCGCCTGCGTAAAAAAGCTGGCGTAACGCTACTACACGCCTATGAGGCTGAGTATCGCGAAATAAAAGACTGGTATAGGTGGCGGCTAGACCATACACCCGCCCCTAAGTGGGGTAGGTGGGAGCCTGTATGCATCGGCCCCACCTGGAAAACCGACAAAGATGGCCGCTGGTTACTACCTGAAAACACACTAGGCTGGGATGTGCTCGCCTGGTGCGGGAAATGGCTGAAAAACCCTGACACGCAAGAGCCCTGGACGTTCACTATGGAGCAGGCGCGCTTTGTCTTGCATTGGTTTGAGATCAACCAAAAAGGCAAATTTGTATACACAAAGGGAGTTTTTCAGCGCCTCAAGGGGTGGGGTAAAGACCCCATGGCTACAGCCCTGTGTCTAAACGCGTTGGTCGGGCCGTCGCGGCCTGCGCTGAAAAACGGCGTCTGGGTGGGCGAGCCGGAGCCTAACGCGATGGTGGAAGCGTGCGCGGTCTCGCAGGATCAGACCAAAAACACCATGGACCTAGTGCCGGGCCTGCTAACCGCTGAGGCTAAAAACTGGTATGGCATCCAGCCCAATACTCTAGCCGTACATGCTATGGGTGGCACTAGGAAAATGCTCGCCACCACCTCGAACCCCAAGGCCATCGAAGGCCACAGGCCGTCTCTAGTGATACGTAACGAAACGCAGAACTGGGTGGCCAACAACAATGGCCTGGAAATGGCCAAAGTTATTAACGGCAATATTTCTAAAACCACTAAAGCACGTCAAGCGCGCATACTAGACATTTGTAACGCCTACGTGGATGGGCTGGGCTCTCACGCGCAATCAATGCGCGAGGGGTGGGAGGGTACCCAGGGTGACAACCCTGATCAAGAATTTTTTGGCCTACTCTACGACTCTCTAGAGGCCCCGCCTGAGGCCCCGCTCACCCCAGAGGAAGCGCCCGACGTGATCCGGGCTGTGCGCGGTGACTCCACCTGGCTGGATATTGAGCGCATCGTACAAGACATTATGGACCCCACCAACCCACCCAGTGAGTCCCGCCGCAAATGGTACAACCAGATCCAGAGCGAAGAGGATGCGTGGGTGACGGCCACCGAATGGGACCGGTGCAAAGACAACACACTGCTGCTAGACCAGGGTGATGAGATCGCGATTTTTTTCGACGGCGGTAAATCAGATGACGCCACCGCCGCCGTTGCCTGCCGTATCACTGACGGCGCCGTTTTCACGGTGGGCATGTGGCAGCGGCCCCCCGAGGTACGCGCCCGCACCTGGGTCGCGCCCCGCACCAAAATTGACGACACTATCCGCCGGTGGCTCGATGAATACAACGTCGTGGCGCTCTGGTGCGACCCCTCCCACGCGCGGGATGATGAGACAATGGAGCTTTTCTGGCATGGCATCGTAGACGGCTGGCACCGAGACTACAGCAGCCAGCTACGCCTATGGGCCAGGCAGGGCCGCGACGGCCACTCCACCATGTGGGACATGTCCGACCCCAAACACTCAAAAGATTTCGTGGAGGCCGTAGGCCGCACCACCGCTGAAATTGCCGACGCGCAGCTACTACATGACGGCGAGGTAAGGCTCCGTAACCACGTGCTCAACTGCCGCCGCGTCCCCACCAAATGGGGCATGTCCGTAGCCAAAAACCACCGCGAGGCCCGCCGGAAAATCGACCTCGCCGTCGCCATGATTGGAGCCCGCCACATGCGACGCATCTACATGAACAGCCGCAGGCGCTCGCGGCGCGGCTCCGGGCAGGTATGGTAGTAAGTATGGACGAAAAGCAGCTACAAAAAATTATCGACCAGGCGTCCACGCCTAATCGGGATATCGCCCTAGCAGACAAGCTAATGAAGCTGGGCAGCGAGTATAGCGAGGACAATATCATCTCTGTAGGTGGGGGCTACGACAAAGAGACTGAAAAACGTCGCCTGCGCGCTATCTCATCTACCCCAATTGTGCGTCTGCTGGTGGAGCAGACCGCGCAGCAGATGGTGGCCGATGGCGTATCCTCACAGAAAACGGCTGACACTCGCAGTATGTGGGAGCCGTGGGAGAAAAATGGGCTCCCCTCCGCCCAAACATCCCTGTATGCCGCCGCCCTCACCTACGGCGAGGCATACGCGATAGTGCTCCCAGCCGTAGGTACCCCACTCGCCTACGATGAGGCGTACGCGACGGTAGTCCCAGGCATAGATACTCCCCAGGCGTCGATCCGCTGCTACTCACCGAAAATGATGACCGTCAGCTATGAGGATATGGCTGGTGATGAGTGGCCACAGTGGGCAGCAATCCGCCTGGGTGACCGCTACAAAATTTTTACGTCCGATACGGCCTATGATGTCACCCTCGACAAGGGCCGTATCGCCTCAATCAGCGCCACCCCCCACAGTGTGGGTGTCTGCCCCGTGATCCGCTACGCCCCCAACGCAGACCTGGAGGGTGTTAGTGTTGGCGAGCCGATCCGGTGGTGCGTCCCCGCCGAGCGATTCGCCAAAACCGTATCCGACCGCCTCCTAGCGCAGCATTACAATTCCTGGAAAGTTAGGACCGTTACTGGCCTAGACCGGCCAGAAACCGACTCCGAGGCCCTGGAACAAAAGGCCAAACTGTCGAATGACACGATACTGACCGGGGGTGAGGGCGTCCAATTCGGCACCCTAGACGAAACACCGCTAGACGGTTTTTTGAAGGCCGAGGCCGCCGACCTTGCCACCATCGCCGCACTAGCCCAAAAACCCGTATGGGCACTCTCAGGCAGCCAGCTAGTAAACCTGAGCGCCGACGCTATCGCCGAGGCCCGCAGCTCCGAGCGCCAAAAAATCCAGGCCCTACAACGCGCACTAGGCCGCAGCCACTGCCAGCTGCTACGCCTCGCAGCCCACATCGAGGGCCGTGCCGCTGACGCCGCCGATTTCTCCCTACGCATCACCTGGCAAGACACCGAGGCCCGCTCTCTCTCCCAGTCCGCTGACGCGCTAGGCAAAATCGCCTCTCAACTCCAGGTCCCCGCACAAAAACTCTGGGACATGATCCCAGGCGTATCAAAAGACACCGCAGACCAATGGCGCGAATATGCAGAAACCCACCCCAACTCCGAGGCCGCGCTCGCGGACTATCTGCGCTCCACTGCGCTGACTGATACGAGCCCTAATGGCTAGGACTGAAGCGGGTAAGCGTCTGACCCAAGAGCATAAAATCTCGCAGGCCCGCCTAGCTGATGCGACTAGTCAGGCTGTGATTGAGCGACTAGCCAAGCTACTAGACCCAAAAAATATTGACGGCACTCGGGGCCGCTGGCTAGCCGAGGCGACAGCGATAGTACATGCCGCATCGCAGGCCAGCGCCTCCGAAACCGAGCACTACCTAGAGCTATACGCAGAAAAAGAAGGTAGACCGCTACGGATCGTGCTAGATCGGCCCACCCCGGCAGCAATCGTGCGCAGCCTGGATATCTCAGGCCCCATAACTTTTAAAAGCGCAATCAAAAAAGGTGCAGAAGAGGCTCGCGCCCTGGCTATCGCGCGCACCAGGGCGGGAGGCGCTGCCCAGCGCGCTGTGCGAGATACAGGCCGACGCTCAGTAATAAAAACAGCCAGCGCCTCCCACGCCCGCTGGCGGCGCGTCACAGACGGGCACCCATGCGCATTTTGTGCGATGCTCGCCGCTCGCGGCCCCGTCTATAGTGAAGATTCGGTAGATTTCATAGCCCACGGCCACTGCGGCTGCGACGCCGAGGCATGCTTTGAGACCCCCGCCCAGTGGCTAGATGAGTATGCAACAGATGCCGAGGTGGCCTGGGTAAACGCCTACCACGACGCAGCAGAGGTGGCCAGCGCTCGCGGCCAGGCGCGCGTAGCGCCCGTGATCAAAGAAAATCGCCGACAAGACACAATTTTGTTTCGTATGCGCAGGCTACACCCGGAACTTTTTAGTGATGGCGTGTACTAGTAAAAAACATTTTGCCGTATGATAGTAAAAACAATTCCGCCGTATAAGGAGAAAAATGGCAGCCACTACCCCGGCCCCTGCTGCGGAGCCCACCCCGGCCCCTGCTGCGGAGCCCACCCCGGCCCCTGCTGCGGAGCCCACCCCGGCCCCTGCTGCGGAGCCCACCCCGGCCCCTGCTGCGGAGCCCACCCCGGCCCCTGCTGCGGAGCCCACCCCGGAGACCGTGGAGTCTCTGCGCGCTCAGCTAGCTGCCGCCGAGGCGGCTCTGCAGTCTGCGCAGCGTACTACCTGGGCTACTCGCGCCGCCGTGCGATATGGGCTACCCGAGGCTCTAGCTGATCGTCTGCAGGGTGAAAGTGAGGCTGAGCTGCTGGAGGATGCCGAAAAATTTAGTGGCCTAATCAAAAATGTTGGCTCCCCTGGTATCGCCCCCGCTAAGCCGGTAGAGTCTGAGCCACAGGCCCCTGTCGCGCCCCCCACTCAGCGCCCGACCAGCCCCGTCCGTGGGGCAGTCGCCACACCCGCTGTAGATGCCATCGCACTGGTACAGAAAAAGTTAGCAGCCTCTATCTAAGGAGTGTAACTGATGGCAAATACCATTTGGGAACCCCAGACAGCCTCTAAAATTGTTTTAGAGGCCCTGCGCCTATCCTCCATCCTGCCTAGGACCGTCTGTCAGGACGTAGAGGAAGATTTCGTAGAAGGCCGGGGAGCGACCGTCAATGTGCGCGGCCCGATCACCACCACCGCCCGCATCTACGGTCAGGCCGAACGCACGGCTGATGCTGTCATTCAGTACAGCGACCTGACTCAGCCCTACGTACCAGTTACCCTTGACAAGCAGGTGTACTCTGCAGTGAAGCTGCCCGACCTGTGGGCATCTACTAATCTGGACGATCTGGCGAGCAAGGTCTTTATTCCCCAGGCTCAGGCCGTTGTCGAACAAGTCGCCACGCCGCTGACTGATGAAATGCAAAAGACTAAGGCGGTCAAGTCTGACGGCAGCGCAGGGTTAGTTGATAAAACAAATACCTCTGCCCTCAAATTCGGAGCCAATCCCGACGACGCCATCGGCACTATTGTTAAGCTGCGTACTGTGCTGAACAAGCGCAAAGTGCCCCAGTCAAACAGAGTTTTAGCTGTCGGTAGCGATATCGCCGATATTATCCAGCGCATCCCCAACCTAAACAAGGTCAACGAAGCTGGCGACGGCGATGCGCTACACGAAGCGATCATCCTGCGCCTAAAAGGTTTCACCATCGTTGAAGCCCTGGACCTGCCGGACAAAATGGCCGTAGCATATGAGAAATATGCATACGCATCAGTAGTTAGGGCTCCCCGCATCCCCGAGGGTGCCCCCTACGGCGTCAATTTAATTCAGGATGGATACGGTCTACGTCACATCATGGGCTACGATCCATCTCGCCTCCGCGACCAGTCTGTCGTAGATGCTTTTTCGGCTGCCGCCACCCTCTCCGAGGATCGCGCAGTCGCTATCAGCCTCGCCTGAAATCGCAACCAGAGAGACGCAGCCATGCAGCTAGTAGACGTACAGGCACTCGCGGACTACTGGGGCGATGCTATCACCGCCCCGGAGGATATCCGCCGTGCTGAGCGCGTGCTGCAGGCTGCGTCTAACCTGGTGATGGGGCATCTAGAGCGGACGGAGCCGTGGCCTGACGGCCAAGTGCCGCCCGTGGTGGAGGATGTCGTACTAGCCGCAGCACTACGCAGCTACACCAACCCGGAGGGCTGGTCGTACGAGTCAGTGGACGACTGGCGGGCCGGTGGTCGCACGGTCCCTGAAACCGGCATGTATCTGACTCCTACTGAAAAAAAGATTTTGGAACCATACCGCGCCCAGAAACTGCGGGGCATGGGATTTTTGGGGACGTCAAAGGGCGATCCGTGGCCGGGCGTACCTATGTCGCCTTCCGGCTCAGTAGCGCCTGGCTGGCTGGTGTGGCCATGAGGCCCATGCCGCCTGCCCGCCGCCGCCGGGCACTACAGCTCATGACAGACAAATGTGTCATTACGCGCGCTCAGCTGAGGCGGGATGAGTCTGGCCGTGAGGTGTGGAAGCCTGCCCCCGTGTATGAGGGCCGCTGCAAAATCTCATCCTATGAGGCATACGAGCAATCGCCTGACTCGGGTAGGCATGAGTACACTGTGCAGCGTTACCGGCTAGACCTCCCGCTAGAGGGGACCGACCAGGTGAGCGTAGGCGACCTGGCCCACGTGGAGGGCTACCGCTACCCTCTGCGGATCGCCTCACTTTTTAAAAAAACTCATCAGACGGCCCGGCGGCTGCTGGTGGATATGGTCACGGACTAGGAGGGATCGTGCAGCTAGATTTTGACACTAGTGAGCTGACGTCCCTAGCCGCTGACCTGGGGCAGGTGCCTGACCGGGTAGCCCAGCAGGTGCCTGCGGTGGTATCCAGGGGTGCCCTAAATATTAAAAAGCAGTTGAAGCGCGAGATGGGCGCATCGCGCAGTTTTGGCTCTGTGTCACGCGCTATCAGCTATGACCTATCCAGTTTCAGCGGTTTTGGTGGCGGCGAGTATAAAGCCGAGATCGGGCCGGAGAAGGGGGCGCCTGGCTCGCTCGCCAATATTGCGTATTTTGGCACCTCGCGTGGTGGGGGGACTGTGCCCACCCCCTGACGGCGCCCTCGCAGCTGAGGGACCACGATTCGAGTCGGCTCTAGAGAAAATTTTAGAGGGAATACTATGAGTGACAGTGCAGCGACTGGCCGCTATGAGGCTGACGTGCTGGCGGCTATGGATGCTATAGCGGCTGCGATCCAGCGGGCTGGTATAGATGCATATCTGGGTGAGGTGGCCGCGCCTACTCCCTCCTACCCATACGCGGTAGTGTGGGGACAGCTAGCTATCCCCCAGGGTCTGGCACTCAGCGGTGACCGTGTCGACGTGCGCACTATCGTGCGCGTGACGGTAGCAGACACCACTACACGAAATGTTTTACTTACCATGGCCCGCACACGGGCGGCTGTCGAGGGCCTAAAAATCGATATCGAGGGCCGCTGCGTGCATCCCCTCCTACTGGTGGAGACGCAGCCTGTGGCCGTGGACCAACAGGTGACTGTGCCCCACAGCGACCGCCACCCGCTCTACGGAGTAGACGGGTATGCGCTCGCGACTACCCCAGCTAGAGAGTGCCCCACTAGAGAGGATGCATGATGCTCGATTTTGTCGATGTGCTAGAGGTGGATACGCGCCAGAAGCGCGTCATCCCCCGAGCCTGGCTCGATATCCCCGAGGTAGCGGCCCTGTACACTACTGACGTGAGGGACCCTGCCCCGCCCGACTGCTGCGGCCAGGCTGCCGCCTCTGCCCTATCCGCCCCTACCCCTGACTAATTGAAAGGATCAAAATGCCTAAGCGGCTCGCTGACACTAATCTCGCGCTAATCGCGCTGGCTACCCGCCCTGCCGACCCTGCCGCCCCGACCGTGGCCGAGCTGGAGGCCGGTATCCGCTGTGAATGTGCTATTAACAAAAGCGACTACAAGCTAGGGCCGACCGGCTCTAGCACCATCTCCGAGCAGGAACTGTGCAAAGCTGGAGAGGCCAAGGACTGGGGCCCCGCAGCCTTTGAAGGGCAGCTAACCTGTTTCATCTACCACAACGCGGACGGCACGCGCAACGAGCAGGAAAACAAAGTCTATAACTTGTTTAAGACAAAGGGCACCGTTTTGCACCTGTATCAGCGCGAGGGTAAGCCTTATGCTGACGCTATCGTCGCTGGTGACGTCGTGGACCACTACGAGGTGTCTACCGATACCCCGCAGGCTCCGGATGACCGGTTCTCCGGCTACATCAAGCGCACTATCCCCCTGGCGGTGCTAGACGCGCACCTGGATGCGGTCGTCAAAGCCTGACGCCCCGCCCATCGCATGGCCACCCCACCTATATAAAAAATTTTTTTAGGAGCCCATCATGACTGACGCCTCTCTGGCTGACCCTATCCCTGTCGACGACGACACCCCCGCCACCGTCCCTGACGCCTCCCTGGCTGACCCCACCGACATCCGTCCGCTAGACCCCGCCGCGCCGCTGCCTCTGGAGCCAGAAAAATTTGACCTGGCCGCCTGGATCGCAGGCGTGCGTCCCGCCCGCCGCGCTACCACTGTCTATGCACGCCCGGACCTCCTAGCCGACCTGGACCTCCTAGCCGAGCGCTACGCACTCACCTCCCCCGCGTCCCCTGACCGCCCCACCCTGGAGCAGCAGATGCGCGACCTACGCGAGCAGGTAGAGGCATCCGGCCTAGACATCATCGTCGAGGCTCGCAGCGAGGAACTGCGCCAGACAATGGCGCAGGCCCTAGAAAAAGATGGAATGAAGGCAGCCGACATCGACTACCAGCTAGCGATGATTGCCTCACAGATCATTCAGCCCGATGGCCTGGACTCGGCCACCCTCAAAAAGCTTTACGAAATCAGCCCCGTGCAGGTGGCTAAAATCGCTCAGGCCGCCACCGCCGCCAATACCGAGGCTCCCAAGGTTGAGCTCCCTTTTTAGCTGACGTTCTAGCCCTCCCTGCATGGCGCGGCATCCGAGACGCCATAAAAACCGCTAAAGAATGGCGCGTCCCCCCCACAGCCCTGATCGCACACAACCCCCAGGCGCTGTGGGGGGAAACAGACCAGATGCTCACCCTCGCATACGCCACCTACCAGGCCAGCCTATGCCCCTGCGGCTGCGGCTACCCCCGCCACCAATCATGGGACCCCGAGCGGGACGGCTGGTACGAGCCAGAGACCATCACCTGCTACGCGCTCGCGGCTAGGCAGCAGTGGGAGGCCGAGCATAGCGAGCAAGAGTATGGGAGGCTGGTGGGTGTGGTGGACACGTATCCGGCTGACCCTGCAGCTAGGGTGGACTCGGGCCATGTAGGATAGGGCCTATGGGCGATAGGTCAATTAAGGTAACGCTGCGCGCGAATGTCAGCGATTTTAAAGCACAGATGGCGCAGGCCGCCACGGCGGTCACTGGTGTGCGCGATGCAGCCGCTAGGACCGCTGCGGGCGCTAAAAAATCACTGTCTGGTATGGCCAGGCACGCGGAAGAACACTCTGCCGCCTGGTCTACCATGGGCGCTGGTGTCGGTGTTTTTGGCGCGGCCCTGCTGGGTGTGGCCGGTAACGCAGCCAGGGTAGCCGCTGATTTTGACGCCTCTATGTCTATTGTGCAGGCTGATACTCACGCCTCAAAAGCGGAAATGGATAAATTGCGCGAGGCTGCTATCCAGGCCGGTGCGGACACGGTCTATAGCGCCACCGAGGCCGCCGCCGGTATCGATGAGCTAGCCAAAGCTGGCATGTCTACCGCCGATATCCTCTCCGGTGGCCTATCTGGTGCCCTGAACCTTGCCGCCGCCGGTGGCATCGGCGTAGCCGAGTCAGCCGAGACCATGGCCACCGCCCTAGTGCAATTCAAACTGCAGGGCAAGGACGCCACGCATGTGGCCGACCTGCTCGCCGCCGGTGCAGGCAAAGCCCAGGGTGGCGTATCGGACATGGCTCAGGCCCTCAAACAGGGCGGCCTAGTGGCCTCCCAGATGGGCCTCAGTATCGAGGAAACCACCGGATCACTAGCCGCTTTGCCTCGGCGGGTCTGCTCGGCTCCGACGCGGGCACCTCGATGAAAACCATGCTCCAGCGGCTCATGAACCCCGCCACCAAAGCTAAAAATCTCATGGATGAGCTGGGGCTAACCGTATACAACAGCTCCGGGAAGTTTGTGGGCATGGCTAATTTTGCTGGCCAGCTCCGCGACAAGCTGGGCTCGCTCTCCCTAGAGCAGCGTAACGCGGCCCTGTCCACGATTTTCGGCTCTGACGCTATCCGTGCCGCCAGCGTGCTCTACGACCAGGGGGCCGCAGGTATCCAGGGCTGGATCGACAAAGTCAATGACCAGGGCTACGCCGCCACAACCGCCGCCGCCCGCATGGACAACCTCAAGGGCGACCTAGAGGGCCTATCCGGCTCATGGGAGACACTGATGATCAAAATGGGGTCATCAGCCCAAACCCCGCTACGTAGCATCGTTAAATTTGCTGACCAGGTAGTCGACGCGCTCGGAAACATGTCGCCCGGCGCACAAAGCGCACTGCTCGGTTTTACGGCGCTCGCGGGCGGTATTTCGGTCGTGGGTGGTGGCCTGCTGCTGTTGGCTCCACGTGTGGTGGCAGGTGGCCGTGCCCTGCAAGAGCTAGGAGTGATTTCTAGCGCTACGGCAGGGAAATTAAAGGGCTTTGGTGTCGGCGCTTTGAAGCTGGCGATCCCTGCGACGGTGATCGCCTCGCTATATTCGGCAGGCTCCGCAGTCTCTGCCTTTGGCCGCTCTGCTGAGCAGACAATGAACGCCGTCCAAAAGATTGGTACTAATGGCATATCGAAACTATTTAGTTTTGATCTGTCAAAGTATTCTGGTAAGGAGCTCGCAGCCGGGCTAAAACAGCTTGCCGCGCCGTCAGTGTGGGAGTCTGTCAATCACAGTATTGAGTCCACGGCCAACGGGCTAGGCAAACTGTTCGGGCAGGATTGGCGCTCTGACGTGCGTAAAATGCGTGACGATCTCGCGCTGACAGGCACCGCACTTGCTCAGCTGTCGCCGGAGCAGGCTAGCCAGAAATTCCAGACCCTGACTAGCTCTATGGGGCTCAACCGGGCTCAGATGCACCAGATGCTGGCGCTCATGCCAGACTACAAAAACAAGCTGGTGGAGCTGGCCACCGCTAACGGGCTCACTGCCGACAACACCACGCTGCTAGAGATGGCGCTGGGCCGCGTGCAACTGTCTACCGGCGCGGCAGGTGCTGCCCTGGATCAGTCAAAAACTGCCATGGCTGGCACGGGTATGGCCGCCAAGGAGGCTGCCGAAAAAATCAAGGACTTGGTGGACGCCATGTCAGACCTGGCCGGGCTGACTCTAGATCTACGCTCAGCCCAGCGCTCATACAATGAGGCGGTATCCGAGGCCGCCTCCGCCGCCGCTAAAAACGGGGCAAACCTAGACATCGCTACCGCCGCTGGCCGCGCCAATCAAGCCGCGCTCGATGGTGTAGCGAAATCGGCTTGGCAGCTAGCGAAATCAATGCAGGCCGCAGGCGCATCGTCTGATGAGATTGCAGCCGCCATTGGCCGCGCTCGCGCCGATTTCATTGCTACCGCTGTGTCTATGGGGATGACTCAGGCGGAGGCGGAGGCACTGGCTAACTCTCTGGGGCTGATCCCATCTGAGGTGAAAACAAAAATTGATGCCGAGACAGCGTCGGCTCAGGCTAAGATCGCGCAGGTGAATCAGCAGGCGGGCGCGCTGGGGCCATACAAGATTTTTGTGGACATGCAGCCGCCGGATATGAATCCTCTGCAGACGTGGCGGCAGCAGGCATCAACGCCGGTGACTACCCCAGTACAGGCGGACACCACCCCCGCTAACGCCTCGATGAGCTCATACAGGGCGCAGGCTCAGGCACCCACCACCACCACCATGTACGCGGATAATTATCCGGCGGTGGGCTCTGTAAATAATTATCGTGCGCAGGCTCAGGCACCCACCACCACCACCATGTACGCGGATAATTATCCGGCGGTGGGCTCTGTAAATAATTATCGTGCGCAGGCTCAGGCCCCGGCCACGACTACTCTCTACGCCAATACCGGACCGGCCAGCTCATCTATCGGATCGGCCAAAGCCGAGGCTCGCACAGGCGTGACGGTCCCTGTCTATGCTGGTACAGGTGGTTTTATGAGCTCTATTTGGGGTGCAATTTCAGCGGTGACGGTCCCTGTCTACGCGGAGTGGCACGCGCCGATGAGCCTGCCTGGGCACGCTACTGGTGGTGCGATTTATGGCCCTGGCACGGGCACTAGTGACTCGATCCTAGCCAGGCTCTCTACTGGTGAGCATGTGTGGACCGCACGCGAGGTGCAGCGTGTGGGTGGCCAGGCGGCTATGTACCGGCTGCGCGCCCTGGCCCGCGCTGGCCTGCTGACCCCTGGTTTTAGGGAGGGTGGCTCGCCTGCCACCCCGTCTATGCAGGTGCCCACCTACACCCCCACAGCTACCAGTGGCGGCCTGCCCGTCGTAAATGTATACGTGACCAGCGAAAACCCCTTGACTGGCCAGCAAATCACCGCAGTGGCCGAGGATGCTGCCCGTCGCGTCAATCGGCTCGCCCACGCCACTGCAGGTAGGAGGATCTAGCATCATGGTGCGACCAAATCTCACTGCCCGTATCGTCTCAGCTAGCGACACCCAGCCCGGTACGGTGCATGTCACCCTAGATACGACGGGTATCCCCACGGGCTCTAGGGTGACTGTCGACGCCACTGCCGCTGGCCGCGCCTGGCCTGTGCGCGGCGGCGCTATCACCGTCACGCCTACCCGGCAGACATACTCACTGGCCGACGCTCTCGCCCCGCTAAACGTCCCGATCACCTACCGGTACGCGGTCGAGGGGCAGTACCCCATGACAGCCCCACCTGTCACCCGCGCCTGGCCCCACCCCAACCACGTGATAACGGACATCTACAATCGAACAAACGTACAATTTCGCCTACTGGGTGACGACCCCCGCGACACGACCCCAGCCGTCACCGTACACACCATCCCCGGCAGGTACACCCCCGTCGCCGTACTAGGCAAAACCACACCCGCCTACACCGGCGAGCTCACTATCACCACCACCCAACCCCACACCCAGCGGCTGCGAGACCTGCTGAAAACCCCCGCCGTGCTCGTACTACACCACAACCAGACCGCCTGTAACATCCCTGGCTGCGACATAGAGCCAGTAAAACTCATCATCCCAACCGCCATCAAAGAGGCTCGCACCGCACACACCCGCGCCGCTACCAGACAGTGGAGCATCTCCTACACCCTCGCAGAGCAGCCAGACCTGCAGCGAGCCATCCCAGCCAGCACATGGGGCGACCTCGCCAAGCGAAACCTGCGATGGAAAACTCTGCGCCTAATCGGCTGGACGTGGGGGAGAATTTTCACAGCAAATCTGGCAGGACAAATAATGGATATCACACTAGACGCAAGCGTGACTGGGTCTGGAGGCGCTCGCGGTGCCGCCGAGTCGCCGGGCCTGTGGGAGGGTATCGACCGCGCAGCCTACCGGTATGGGGTGCGGGTAGAGACATGGTATGGGAGTCGGTATCTGGGTGAGGTGCCGGTCGAGTCTGGGTCGGTGGCCTGGTCTACCTCTCAGCAGGTGCAGGGGAAAATCCAGCTGACAGTGCCGCGCATGTCGCGCACGACTGAGGGTGACCTGGTGGACTGGCTACCTGCCTCCCCATATGCTCCCCTAGCCTGCAACGGCCAAGAACTGCGGGCCTATGCACGTGTAGAGTCTAGTGTGGCGTCAACGGTCAGCTTTGAGGTCCCACTAGGTGTTTTCGTTATCACGTCCTATGAGCCTGACAGCACATCTATATCTGTCACTGGAGCGTCTATGCTCCAGAGGGTGGATGAGGATCGCTTGCTGCGTCCCCAGTCGCCTGTCAGCACGCTAGGCAAAGAGTTTAGGCGGCTGATGCACGCTCCGCGCGGCCTGGTCGTGTCTCCATCTCTGGTGGATCGTGCCTGCCCATCCGACATGTCGTGGCAGGAATCGCGGCTAGATGCCCTGTATGAGATTGCGTCAGCGTGGCCTGCCCGCCTGCGTGAGCAGCGTGACGGCACCCTACATCTGCTCCCGCCGCTGCCAGTCAGCGGTATCACCCCTAAAATCATCCTGACCGACGGGGAAAATGGAACCGTCATCAGCGCGAAAACATCGGGCACCCGCGCCACCATATATAACCGAATCGTCGCACGCACAAACGACAGCAGCGACAAAGCAAAAGGCGCATTTCAGGCCGTAGTAGACCAAGAGCACGGCCCATATAGTGTGCGAGGCCCATTCGGCATAAAAACAAAAATCATTAGCTCTCCGCTAATCATAAATAGCGAAACGGCAACAAACGTAGCTGTAGAAGAGCTGCGCAAAAATCTTTTCGACGCCCAAAAATATCCCGTAACGCTCCCACCAGACCCCACTATCTGGCTGGACGACTCCGTCCGACTCATCTACAACCCCTACCAGGGCTCCACCCCCACCACTGTGCTAGGCTATGTCACGGCGGTAGAGTACCCCCTCACACGCGAGGCCACTCAGACCCTGGAGGTGAGCCTATATGCCGATCCTGGACTCTCTGGCAGTCGCATCGACTGACCTTCCCCTACGCGCGGGTGGTGACTGCTCAGTCATCACTGTAGGGAAAATCCTGGAGCGAGGATACTCCACCGTCACCGTATCTATCCTCGGCGGCGCACCAGTGCAGGTCCCCGCCGCATCAGGCGACTGGAAAACCGTACAGGCCGCACACATCCTGGTGAACCCCATCACGGGCCGCCCCGTATACGCCCTCGCCCCAGCCCCCGCCACCTACCCAGACACCCTAGAGGCCCCCGTCGAGCTCCCCACCACCGCCACCTACACCCAGGTACTCATTACCCCAGACTGGGCCAACACCTACACCCAGAGCAGGTGGAGTAGCGACACCGCCTGCCCATGCATCTGGCAGGGAAAAAAACGACCTACACCCAAACCGGGCCACCGGATACGTAGACTATGGACAAAAAAATCCAGGCACTAGGCCAAATCAACATCACCACCGCCACCATCCGCATCGCGTCCCGCCACCCCACCCCTGGACAATCAACCTCCAGGCCGCCACCGCAAGCCACTCCACCCCACCCACCCCCACCGGCACCACCATCACCGCCACCATCCCGCCCATAGGCGTCACACACATCGACATCACGCCTCTAGCCCCCCAGCTACTAGACGGCCACGGCCTCTCCATCACCGGCATCGACTACGGCGAAGCTAGCGCTCGCGGCGAGTCGCTAACACTACTACTAGATTATGAACTGACCTACTGATAAAAGGAATAATGATGGCTTTTCTACCTGACGCACGCGGCCACAGGGTGGCTAACGACGATGAGCCCTCAAATCTGGACACAATTCGCGTTTTATCGCTATCAATTCCATCGATTTTTAGTGCTGCCGACGCACAGCAGGCGCAGGATCACGTAGCCTCTCTGCGCGCTAGCGGCGTGGAAATTGACCCTACCCGCCCGGTGTATATCTACCGCCGTGACTACGGCGGCATGACCGTATATGACGGCACAAACTTTAAAACGATGGTTGCGCAGGCATACATATCTAGCGTTTTTCAAGTGGATACGCGCTGGAATATGCGCGCGGTTGAAATTAATGCTATTCAAACGGGACGTGTCATCACTATAAATTTCAAAGTGAAGATTTTGGCGACAATCAACATGAAACCGTGGGAAAAGTGGCCTTTGGCCACATATAACAACGATTTTTCGCCTATGACGCAGGTTCGCGTCTCGCTACCGTATCAGCCGTCGGTAGCTGTGGCCGCCTCTGGTGGGGAAATTTATGCTGTATCCTCGCAAAATCTCTCACTAGGTGTGGGCGAGTATGCGGTGGCTATGACCTGGGTGACCGCCCGGTCAAACTACTAGTAAAATAAAACCAATCGATTGATAGGAGATGGATCATGGATCAGGTACGACCTGATGGCCAGGCTCAGGCAGCTGAGCTACTGGCAGCTATGACGCAGGCTCAGTCTGCTGAGCCCGCAGGGGAGGATCACTAATGGCAACATCTGTAGACGACCCCCGCATCACGTCCGCCATTCACACTGCTATGGCGGCCATGAATGGCCGCATCGGCACTGTGGGCGGTAATTGGTGCTGGGACACAATTGGCCTGTCAAACTTCCGAGGCTCTGCCTGGTGTGGCGCTTTCCAGGTGTGGGCTTTTAGGCAGGCTGGGGTTGACCTCATGCGGGCCGCCTGGTGGGTGTACATTCCATTTGTGGAGGCTTTTGCCCGCCGTATCGGTGCCTGGGTGGATGAGCCCGGCTATGGTTTCCAAGCTATCTATGGCTGGGGCGAGACGGGTGTTGCCGACCATATCGGCGCATCTTGGCCTGACCCTGACTCAACTTTCTACCGCGCGATTGAGGGCAATACGTCGATGGGCGGCAGCCAGGATAATGGCAATGGGGTGCTCGTAAAATATCGCAGCGAGGATGTAATCCGTGGCTGGGTGGATATGAGGGTCGTCCTAGCGTGGATGATCGACAACGGCAAGTGGGCTCCGGGCTCTGCTGTCTCGGGCACCGCCGCCGCGCCTGCCCCGGCGGTGGCATCCGTTTCGGCTCTCACTGGCCGCACTACCTCTACCGATGGACAGAAGGAGTTGACGGTCGACGGCCAGCCCGGCCCCGCGACCATCGCCCGCCTGCAACAAGTTATGGGAACCGTCATCGACGGTTCCCTGGACGAGGATGGCTCCCCGGCCATCGAGGCCCTGCAGCGAGCGCTGAATGCCACTGTCCCTGGGGCGTCGTTGCATACGCTGACTGGGGCTCCGTCCCTGGTGGTGGATGGCGTGGCAGGCCCCGCGACCTGGCGTGCTTTCCAGTATTGGTCTGCGATCCACGCGGCTGATGCACTAAAGATGATCACAGGCTTTAGTTCTATTTCTGAGCCTGCGCACTGGGCTGCCTGGGTTGACGGTGTTGACGGCCCTAACACTTGGCGCATGATGCAGCATGTGCTGAACAAGTCTTGGGCTGGGTCTGGCAAGCTGCTAGCTCGCTAGCCACTCCCTGTCTGACTGTCCCCTCTGTCTATCGCGTGGCGCATCCCCTAATAATTTTCCCCTTCCCTACTGTAGGAGCGTTTTCCCATGTCTGTGTATGCGTCTAAAAATTTCTGGTTGGGCGTCACCGAGCGAGCCGTAAAAACTTTTGCCCAGGCCCTGCTGGCTGGCCTAGTGGTTGGTCAGACTCTGGCCGCTACTGACTGGGCTGCTCTGGTCTCTGTCGCTGCGGTGGCTGCGCTGGCGTCTGTGCTGACGTCTCTGGCTGACCCGCAGGCTACTGACGTGGCGACCATCCCTGCCCGCTATATCACGCCGGCCTCCACTGTGGAGCCTACCCTGGAGGTGCCCGCCCGTGACGCGCAGGCCTGACAGTCGCTCGCGTCGCTGCGGTATCTGTCTGGCCATCCTCGCCCTAATCTCTCTGGGGTCCCTGATGATCCTCGCCAGCCTCCCACCCGCTGACGCCTCCCCCACGACTCACCCGCTGGCTGATCCTCAGGTTCTAGAGCCGTGGGCTAAAATCCTCGCTGCACTAGTAGCCATCGTCACCGGCCTATATGGGCTCCTACACCGGTACGTGATCCGCCCGGCCCTGGACACTCTCCATGAGGTAAAGAACCAGACCAGCAATGACCACAGCACTAACCTACGGGATGATATCGACGCCACCCGCGCCGACCTGTCCCGCGCTACGCAGACCCTGGAGGCCACTACTATGGCGCTCGCGGAGCTGTCGGCGCAGGTGACCGATAATCGTGACGGCCAGGTGCGTGAGCATAAGGAAACTTTGGCCGCTATCGCCGCGACGGCTGAGGAATCGCGCCAGGCTGACCAGGAACAGCGGGAGATGCTGGGCCGTGAGGTGGGCGAGATTCGCCGAGCCGCTGATCGTGAGCATGGGGCGATGGACACTCGTATCACGGACCTGGCTCGGGCTACAGATCGCCTCGCCACTGACGTGGCAGCTATCCGTGTAGACATCGCTAAAACCACTAAAAACACTGAGGAATGATCTAAAGTGCCTGAAAACTATGTGCCCGCACCTGTCGCCCCGGCCATCCCGCCCGCACCTGTGACGGACGCGCAGCCCATGGACCCCGGCTCCCTACCCACCCCGCCGTACAGTCGGCTATACGGGCGCGTAGTGCTCCCCGATGTCACCCCGAGCGGCGATCCGCACGCGCCACGTGGGACAATCACTATCCGCCCCGTGCCGTCCCGCGTCACCTACCAGGATGCTAGCGGCCAGTCCCGCCTAGTCGCCTCACAGACCGTATGTCAGATCGACTCCGAGGGATACCTAGTGGCCGACGGTCACCGCTGGGTAGACCTCGTAGCCCCCGGCGTCGGCGTGGTACCCTCCGGTACCTGGCTCTACCGTGTAGAGATCATCGCCGACGGTCGCCTAGACATCCACACGATCACCCTCACCCAGGGCCAGGCCATCGACCTAGCCCACTCAATCGCAGCCAGTACTGTGGTGGACCCACCTACCGCCGCAGCCTCCGCAATCGCCGCCGCACAGTCCGCCGCCGCCTCCGCCCGGTCAGCCTCCGCAGCCGCCGAGGCCGCCCGCGTCTCATCTGACGCCGCCGTGCGTGCACTGTCTGGTGTCGTACCCACCCCCTCCGGTGGTGGTGGTGTCACCCCACCCCGGCCCCGGATGCGCCTACCCGCCAGGATTTGGAGGCCCTACGCGCCCGTGTAGAGCAGATCGCCTCCCAGGCCCCCAGCGGCCCAGACCTCGCCCTCACTGCCCGCGTCACCACCGTAGAAACCAGCATGGAGGGTCTACGCGCCACCATCAGCCAAGCCCAGGCAGCCAGCCAGGCAGCCAGCCAGGCAGCCAGCCAGGCAGCACAAACCGCATCCACAACTGAGACTGCGATCGCGGCTGTGCGCGAGAGCGTGGCAAAAATCGGCAATCGATTAGTGCCCTCACTACCCGCGTGGATGCTCTCCCTACCGGTGGCACCACCCCCACCCCATCCCCTGACGCACCCACCCGCCAGGATTTGGAGGCGCTGCGGGCAAAAATTAATGCTCTGGAGGGAGCGGCCACTAGTGGTGGCACCCCCACTCAGCGGGTGGACATGTCTACCACGCACACGTACACCCTGGCTGAGGGTGTACCCATGCAGGTAGTGCTCGTAACTAAGAGCGCGGCGGGCATGGCTACCCTGGAGCATCCGGCGGGTGTGACCTGGCCTCTGGGTGTCCCCTCCCTGACTAGTGAGGTGGGGCAGCAGGTGCATCTGATTTTTATCCGCGTGGCGTCTGGCTGGCTGGGCTATGCGGCGGGTGACCTGGATGATATCGATCAGGTGCTAGCCTCTCTGCCGCCTATGCGCGCAGTGCTGCCAAAATTTATGGATAATGGGTGGGCTGAGACTGGCTGGTTGGCCATCTGTAATACTGTCTCCGACTCTGACGGCATACGCACAATCAGGGTTACTCGAAATGTGCAAAAAAAGCTCGCTGACAATAAGCGCGGTAATTCCGAGTGGTGGAATTTCCTGCAGGATGTGTCACCCGAGCAGGCGGCTAAAAGCAAGTCCGGTGATCTGCTTTTAATTGGTACTAACCAGCTTGCTTTAAATAAACCTTTTGTAGTTAGTGGGACAATTGGTGCCGATGAGTTGCGCACTAATTTCGGTATTTATGCTGTTCCCTATAATGAAACGTTGGCTGCTATTAGTATATACCCTGATGGTACGTACGTTTTTACGGCCAACGGCGCAGGAATTGTAAACTCTACGGTTAAAGCTACTAGTGGCGATTCGCTTTAGGCTGAAATTTGATGGTACTAAATGTTCTGCGTACCTAATGCCTGCGGGCCAAAAAACCTGGTTCATGCTAGGCACTCTAGCCGTTAAGCCATTTTCGCACGCTGAGACTAGCGTACAGCCTCGCATCAATAGCCGCAGCGATTTCACTGTGTCTAACTGGTTGGTAGCCGGAGAGACCGCATGAGCGGATATGAAACGCTGGTGGGCATCCTGACTGCCCACGCCGCGCTAAATCAAGCACCTAAGCGCAAAGCTTTTAACGAGTCTTATTTTATTGCGGTGGACGGAAATTCACTTTATGCTAGGTGGATTGCGCCCGCTATTAATGATGTGTCGAAATTCGGTGCGCTAGTTAAAGGTTCTGGCGCTAATTCGGGAAATGTTTCTATCCCGGGCCAGACCTGGGCGGATATGATTAAAAACGCCACCGACATTGACGGCCTGTATGTGCCTGGCAAAAAAAATATTCTCGTCATTGGGGAAACAACTAATAGCATTTATAACGAAGGCGCTAGTGTAGAAAAAACCGTTTCTGACGCTAAAGCCTATATTGCTGCGCGTAGGGCTGCCCATAAATGGGAAAAAATTATTTTGTGTGGCACTATCCCGCGCGCCGATAAATCTAGCCAGGCTGAAAACCGGTCGCTAAACCAAAGGCTGCTAGAGGTAGATGCCCGGCTGCGGGCTGACGCTAGCCTCTATGACGTGTGGGTGGACTACCGTGCCTACGCTCCCCAGTGGTATGGCCTCGCTGCTGACGGGGCGGTCGCCCCATTTATGGCCCCGGGCGCCTGCAATGTGCTGGGCGGCAAGATCGACATGATTCACCCTATCGGTGCTGCCCGTGACGCCTATGCCGACGCTATCGCCGACGGTCTACGGCGGTCGCTAGAAAACTGAGTTTGCGTCCCGCGCGAGACGGTGTATATACTGTTCCTGCGCCATGCGATGGGCGGACCAAATCTAGGCCCCAACGAGTTCTCTCCAAACTCTCGTTGGGGCCTAGATTCATGCTAGGGTAGTCCATGGTCACTACAGTGACCCACTACACACAAAGATGTGTAGCAAAACTACTTGCACCCCACGCTAGTGGGGTGTATGGTTTTAGTCATGAGGGAGGAAGAAAAGCTTCCCCCCGCCTCACTGAAGGAGACAATCAAAATGGAGCCCATCGGGTTCTTCACCTCTCGCGCTGACCTTCCCGCCGATGTGATGTACTTCCAAGTTCCCGACCGCTCGGAAGCTGCCCGCATCCTCACTGAAATGGCCATCAAGCGCACCGGTCGTCACCCCGACGTCTCCGTCTACAGCGACGGCGTACCTAACTTCTTCAAGATGTGCCTACCCCCTGCTGCTGGCTCCCCTGTGAACCCCGACTTCACCCCGAGCTTCTTGTACTGCTACCTCAACGAGGCTGAGTTCGAACAGGCGTTCGAAAGCCTGTACTACGACGACGAGTACGACCTGGAAAACCTGGCCGAGCTCGACTGATCAAAAACAAAACCAGGGGGCGGGTCACCCCGCCCCCACCCTGTAGATAGGAGAAAAAATTGGTTACACACCACTGGTCCCCAATTGCGCTGCGCTCGCGGCGTGAGGCACTGGGGCTCACCCGCCAGATGCTGGCCGAGTATATCGGCGTGGGCGGAGCTGCTATCCGTGGCTGGGAGCGTGGGGACAGCTACCCGCGTGACCCGCAGGAAATCATGGGCATGGTGTCTGCCCTGGAGGAAACGGCAGCTGCGCACCAGTTCGACCTGATGACTGAGGTAGACCCGACTCTCGCACCTGGGGAGTCTGACCGCGCCCTGCTGTACACCTGGCGCAGCCAGGCCGACTACGCCACCTGGTACCCACAGCTAGCGCAGCGCGTACCGGTGGCTACGCACCGCGCCCTGACTGGGCAGGTAGCCGCAGCCCTGACTATGCAGGGTGTGGAGGTAGAGGTGATCGACCCCGGCCCCCGCCCGAACCGGCAGCCCGCGCCAGGGTTTAAATTCCTGACGCCGCCGCCTGTCAGACTCCCTGCCTGGTCTAGCGAGAGGGGCGAGCAGTGAGCATTCCCTCCTACTGGTCGCTTACCCAGGTAGCCGCCTACCTGGAGGCCCGCCGCGACATCCTAGCCCGTCACCTGCACGAGCTCCCCACCCCTAAAATTCAGGTCGTCTCAGCGCGAGGCGGTGTGCTGCTGGGCTGGGAGGCATCCACTATCGCCTACTACAAGCAGCACGTACAGACATGGGAGGAGGATGAGCCCCGCCCGGAGCCCATCACCTACCTGTCTCGCGCAGCCGCCGCCCAGCGGCTGGGGCTCGCCCGAGACACGCTGAAAATATATTGCAAGCGGGGCGTGGGTCCCGTGCCTGATATCTATGTCGTCACCTCGCCGCTGACGCCGGGTATGCCGGAGCGATGCACCTACGGCTGGCTACCCGAGACAGTAGACGCCTGGCAGGCCGCCCGCCCTGGCAGGGGGTACCGCCGCGACATCCACGACCCCGACTACAAGAAAGCGGCCAAGGCCGCAAAGGAAGGGTAACAAAATGGAGCCCATCGGATTCTTCACTTCCCGCGCCGACCTGCCCGCCGACGCGCTAGCCATCTCGGCCACCACTCACCTGGACGCAGCTAACATCATCGCGGAAATGATCCGCAAGTACAACGGGGAGGATATCGCCGCCTCCATGCTGCAGCACATCGTACCCGACGTTTTCGTCCAGTATGAGCCCGGACCTGACGCCCCTGCAGATCCCGTGCTCACCCCCGGCGAGCTGTACTGCTACCGCAACAAGGAAGGGCTCGAACACCTGTTCGATACCCTCATTTGGTACGACAGCTTCGACCTGGGTGGGCTCGACTGATCAAAAACAAAAACCGGGGGTGGGCTCGCCCCACCCCCACCAAAGGAGGCACATGCCCACGCTCACTGCCGCGTCCGACACCATGGACGTACGCGACTACATCCAGCACCTACACCGCACCTACAACCAGGGCGCCCCACCCCTACACCCCCACACATCCACCTGGCTGAAAAAGAATTTTTTTTACCGCCCCCGCACCCGCCCACCCCACCGTGAGGCTCATCGGCTCCGAGGGCTACATGCTCACGGCGCTCGCGGTGCGTGCCTGGCTCCCTGCGAACTGGGTTCGGGACAGCGAGTGGCCCGGCCTACAGTGTGAGCCAGTCTCATCTGTGCTTGACACCTGCCCTGACTAGACACCTATAATCAAAACCAACCCCGCCCCTCCGCTTGGAGGGGCCACAAGAAAAGTTTGGAGAAAAAATGCTTCGTCGCCCCTTCGTCCCCACCCCTGACGCTGACCGTGTATCAGGCTCTGACCTGGTCGCTGCGATTGTCACTACATTGATGTTTTGGGCCATGTCTGTGGGCTGTGCCTGGCTGGCTGTCTGCTGGGTGATGATGGACTCGCCCGCCCCTATCCCCCACTGGATCACCTGGTGTGTGGTCGCCGTGCTGTCCCTCCTATCCCTGGGTTTTGTCTGGCTCGGTGCCAGGCCGTTCGGTCTGCGGCCGGTGATCGTCCGCTCCCCCGGTCGTGTAGGTATCGCCTACGAGCTCGCACTCACCCGTCAGGAAATCATCGCACGGGCAGCGGCTAGCCGCCCCGACACCCTAGCCGAGCTAGAGGCATACCTGGAGGCGAAAATCAATGGCTGACACCCCCACAGGCCTGCAGGCCCCAGACCAGAACCTGGTAGCCGCCGCCGCTAGCATGCTGCTGGTCTACTCCCTGGCCGACGCGCTCGGCGCCCTGGCTATCGTCTGGCAGATGATGGACTCGCCCGCCCCTACCCGCTGGTGGAGTGATCTAATGCTGGCTATCACGCTGAGCGTCCAGGCACTGGGCCTGGCCTGGATGGGCACCCGCCTCAGAGGGATGCGCCCGGCCAGCCCCCGCCACCCAGGCCACGTAGGCGATGCCTACAAAACCTCCTAGCCCCACCCATCACATCCTCACCCCGTCCACTATCGCACCAATCGGAGATACCCCATGCGCCCCTACACCCCTGTACCCGCCGAAAAATTCGAGACCCCCGCTGACCTGCAGGCCGCCACTGTCAGCCGCACCAACGAGTTGCTGGCCGTCCGGTACGTCGGCCAAACCGCACTGCCTCCCGCCTCCCGCACCGCCCACCAGTGGCGACGCGGACTCGCCACCCCCCAAACCCTCACCGACAGCCAGGCCAAAAAAACCTACACCGACATCGACCAGATGTACGCCGCCTACCGGGCCGAAAACCATGCACCCCACCACTGGTACGCCCGCTACGGCCTAAAAGGTTTTACGATGGCGCGTGTCGCCACCGCACCCCACTGGGCACATGTCAACGCCGACATCGACCAGCCCCTACTCTGGACTACCCGTCACATAGCCATAGCCGCACTACAGCGCTACATGGCCTGTGTCCTCTGGCACGGCATTAGCCGTACCGCCCTAACCCGCCGAGGCCTCGCCCCCATCCTCCTAGAGACAATCACCGACGCGCCCGACCTAGACAACACCATCGGTATCCCCACTCCCCTAATTGTCACCATGGCCGCCACCGCCCGCGACCTACTCGACCACATCGAACATGGCCGCATCACCCCGCCCCAAAACCAACACCCACAGCAACTCATCAACCGCCTCACAGCCCTACAACTCGCCCTACCCCCACTCCACGCATACCAGGGCGCAGACCCACTCGCCACCATCGCCGTCAACCCAATCGACCCACCCACCCACCCCCCCATACCAATGGTGGAAAATCGCCAACCAAACCACCGGGCGCAAACTCCCCCACCCACTCGACCACGACGGCAAAAAAATCACCCCACCCAAAACCAGCGCCATCAAACCCCCCAACCAGGTCAGCCCCGAACCAAACACCAAAACCCCACCACTAAAAACACCCCGCCAACCCCGACCCGAACACACTCGAAAAATCGCCCCACCCACACCCCCAGCCACACCAGACGCCGCCGCGCTCGCGGCCAGGGACGTGGCCACCGCCTCTGCCATGCTGAGTGACACTACGGATGTATGGAGCCGTAAGGGCGGCCGGTGGGTGCTGACGCGCACCTACAGTTCTAGCCCCACGGTGGCGGTCGGCTACCTGAAATCGCAGGCGACCGTAGATTTTCTACTCACCATCATGCGATATAGGGCGATCTGCTCCCCTCCGCTGGTGCGATACCTGCCGTCATCTAGGGCTGTGCGCGTAGAGGCCGACATCATCCCACTCTAAAGCAAGAAAGGTAAAGACAAATGCAAAAGGTTGTTGCAAATCTGCTCTGCGGCCTGATCATCGAGGATGAGCAGGGATGCTCGCTACGCATGACGGACCTAGATACGAGGCGACGCACAAAAATCACGATCACATCGCCCGGCCCTCTCGATGGTAGGTCGGAGGCCGTAGCGGCGATGAGACAGGTATACGACGAGCTATGCTCGGCGCTGGCCCACCAGGTAGTAGAGCTGTGCGGGCAGGGTGAGGATGCAGATATCGACGAGCTACAGTCTCCACTAGGTATGGCTGCCGAGCGTATCATCCAGCTCCTAGACGAGGGAGAAGAAAAATAATGTCAAAACAAATAGTGATCGAGTTGGACGTCCCCTCCCAGGCCGTCAGCGCCCTGTCAGGGAACCGACGGGGCTCTACCCGCTCCTACCGGCAGACAGCTGCCGTGTCTCGCCTGCGCGAGCAGGCATACTACCTCACGCGCAGCCTAAAAAATTCTGGCACCACCATCAGTCACCCCACGCACTGCGTGGCCTGGCTGAGCTTCCCCACCACCCGCCGCCGCGACTCAGCAAATTTTCAGGGAGCCATCAAGCCGATCATCGACGGCATCGTCTCCGCTGGGCTGCTCCCCGATGATGACATCACGCACCTGGTGGGGCCGGACATCCGGATCGATCCCTCGACTAGGACGTCCCCGGGCACGGTGCATGTCGAACTGAAATTCACGCCCCTCACCCCCGCCCACTAAAGCTGCTAGACACAGAGATATAGAGAGGAGGTCTGAGCATATGCCCTGGGTACGAGTCGCAGATGAGAGCGCTTTTTTCCCCCAGATCATGGGCACGCGCTCAGACCCCCTCGGCGATGAGCGCATCGTAAACGAGATTTTCGGCTTTGTCATGCGCCTCGCTGTCATGAGCGGCGGCCTGCTCACAGACTACGTAGTCGACGCAGGCACCGTAGAATCAATCGGCGGGCCGCGAGCGCAGCAGCTGACTGCGATCTGTGTGCGTGCTGGCCTGCTGGAGCCGACTACTACCCCCTCCGGTGGGCAGGCTGTAAAAATCATCCAGGATGAGCGGCTACTGCATTTACGGCTGCGTGATGAGATCGCGTGGGAGAGGCAGCAGGCTAATGACACTCGGGACCCGAGGCTCGCGGTCCCGATCCGTCGCCGTGACGGCGACCTATGCCGGTACTGTGGCGTCACAGTACATTGGGCGGGGCGCCGCAGTGGGCGCACCGCCACTTTTGACCACCGTATCCCTGGCCAGGCTATGACAGTAGACACGGGTGTAGTCGCCTGCCTATCATGTAACTCAGCTCGGCGGGACAGGCCGGGCTGGGACGCTGAACACCCTCTGCTGCCTGTGCCAGCCTCTCCCTACTACACAAAATCGACTCGCAACTATCTAGAGCGCAACGGCGTGTCTTTAGATTGTGTTAACAATAATTCTTCCCCCAGCGTTCCGGCTGGTGGGCAGCCCCTCACCCCTCCGGGTGTGGGCGCAATGGCTGTCACAGCCAGTGACGGCCCGGCGACTCGGACCCGCAGCCAGCGGGTGATCGACCCCCCCCACACTTCCGCCGTATCCGGTGGGGACAAAAAAAACCGCACCCTCACCCCTCCGGGTGTGGGCGCAATGGCTGTCACAGCCAGTGACGGCCCGGCGACTCGGACCCGCAGCCAGCGGGTGATCGACCCCCCCCACACTTCCGCCGTATCCGGTGGGGACAAAAAAAACCGCACCCTCACCCCTCCGGGTGTGGGCGCAATGGCTGTCACAGCCAGTGACGGCCCGGCGACTCGGACCCGCAGCCAGCGGGTGATCGACCCCCCCCACACTTCCGCCGTATCCGGTGGGGACAAAAAAAACCGCACCCTCACCCCTCCGGGTGTGGGCGCAATGGCTGTCACAGCCAGTGACGGCCCGGCGACTCGGACCCGCAGCCAGCGGGTGATCGACCCCCCCCACACTTCCGCCGTATCCGGTGGGGACAAAAAAAACCGCACCCTCACCCCTCCGGGTGTGGGCGCAATGGCTGTCACAGCCAGTGACGGCCCGGCGACTCGGACCCGCAGCCAGCGGGTGATCGACCCCCCCCACACTTCCGCCGTATCCGGTGGGGACAAAAAAAACCGCACCCTCACCCCTCCGGGTGTGGGCGCACAGGCCGATGCAGCCAGCACCGGCCCGGCCTCTGACGGTGCTCGGCATGTCCCCTCGGGTGTGCCTGCACCTAGGAGGCGCTCCGCGTCAAGCGCACATCAGGTCGCCGAAACTAGTTTAGTCGGGTCGGGTAAGGGTCAGGCCGGGACTGGTAGGGCCAGGCGGGGAGGCAGGTCTAAGCGCAGACGCACATAAGGGGAAAACTAAGGCTAATTCTAAAATCCACTTGCCCCCCACCCTAGATTAGGTGTACCCTAGAGGGGTAGGGAGGAAAAAGGAAACCTTCCAACCTCACTGAAGGAGAAAGTAAATGACTACTATGTGTGTTGGCCTTGCTTGTCTTTGCTTCAAGCCAGACTCGAACTGCCTGGGCTGGCAGAAAGGCCCGCTGCCCGCCACCTGGGGCGTACTGTGCGCCCGCTGCCAGACCTACCTTCTTGAACAGCTAGCGCAATGTATCCAGTCATCTGTGCGTTCACGCGCTATCGTCCCTGCAGTATGGGGCCTGGCCGTCAGTATGGGGGCAGACGTTTTTAGGAGCCGGAGTAGTGAGGTGCTCGCGGCTGCCGACGCTATCCGCACCGCGCGCGTCCTAGACGACTACGCCCGTCAGCTCGCTGGTGAGCAGGGCATCTCGCTCCCTGACTGTGCCTACAAAAAAATTGATCTCGCCGCCGACCCAATTGACGGCAGACTCGATATTAATCTCGCTGTCGACCCGATTGACAGCGTGCTCAATACTGTCAGCCAGTACGCTACCTGGCTCCTAGACAACCTGCCCGGCCTCTACCAGTCGGTATGGGTCGGTGACATGATGTATGACCTAGATTCTTGGGGTCACGCCTGGCACCTACAGCTAGACAGCGTGGATGAAGAAAACCGCACGCTCGCGCGACGGTGACCTACTACACACAAATTGCATAGAAAATAACTTGCACCCCATGTTAGTGGGGTGTATAGTTTTAGTCATGAGGGGGAAGAAAAGCTTCCTCCCAACCTCACTGAAGGAGATGCCCAAATGGAACCCGTCGCAATCTTCACCTCCCACGCCGACCTTCCCGTCATCGCGGCCCGCGTCTCAGCCCCGACCTACCGTGACGCCGCCGTGCTCATCCAGGACCTGGTCGCTGACCGCACCGGCTGCTTCGCTGACATGGCTTTCTACGAGCGCGTCGTCCCGCAGGTGTTCGCGCGCTACCAGCCCGCCGCTGGCACCCCTGCAGAGCCCGGCCTCATCCCCGGTCGCCTGTACTGCTACCAGACCCAGGCCGCGCTCGACTGGCTGCTCGAAAAGTTCGCCCTCGCGGACGGCCTCACCCTGGAAGAGGCGCAGATCATGGGCTTGCTCGACTGAGCAAAACTAAATAGCCGGGGGTGGGATCGCCCCACCCCCGGCCTTGTAGATAGGAGAAAAAATGGAAAACCTGAAAATCTTTGCCAACGCCGTTGGGCGTATCTCCGTGGCTGTGCCGTTTAGCCGCGGATTCATCGCCGCCGCCCGCTCTATCTCTGGCCGCTGGGACGCCCCGGCAAAAGTATGGACTTTTGACTCACGCGACCGCGAGCGCCTAACTGAAATCCTGTACAAGTTTTTTGGGTATGTGGAGCACCCGAGTGGTGAGCTGGCTACGGTGCGCGTAATCCTGGACGAGGATACCTATGAGGAAGAGCAGGGGCAGGTGAAGTTTTTGGGGCGTGTGATTGCGTCTCGCTGGTCGCGTGATGAGGCTGTGCGGCTGGCTGATGGTGTGGTGAAAGTTTCTGGTGAGTTTAGCCGGTCTGGTGGTTCGTTGGCTCATCCCCGTGTATGTCCGGACGGGTGTCAGCCGGTGATGCTTGAGATTCGCAATATTCCCCGTGAATCGCTCGGCGCTGAGCGTTACCTTAAATGGGCGTTGGTGTCCACTTACCCGGCGGCGATTAAGGCTAAGTCCGATCCTGAATGGCATACTATACGCCTCGGTAGCTCTCTGCTTACTAGTTACTTATAGGAAAGTGCGTGCCAGGCTGTCGGCGTGGACCTCAGTTAGGAGTAGCCGAATGAAAAATTTTTGTCTTTGCGAGAATAAAATAAGCAAATGTGGCGCTTTCAATACGCCAGAGGAGGTGCTGATCTGCGGCTTTCATAAGGCCGAGCTGGCGTATTATTTAAGCCAAATCGCCGCCATCGTTCACACCTGCATGGTGGTGGAGGATGCAGACAGCTACAGGGCGGCAAAGCCAGCATTTGATATCCACTACCCAGACCCCACCCCTATGCTAGATTGCCTGGCTGATGTGGTAACTGAACTGGCAGACGTCGCCGATGCCGCTGTGTTTCCGCCTGAGCTACTCGAATTTATTCGCAGCATAGGGCACGTGGGGCGCAAAGCAAATCGTTCACATTTGCTTTCTGCCGCCCGCTACATTAGGGAGATGGCCGATGGTGGCCCCCTCGTTGAGAATGCGATCCGCCAATACGTAGTGAGAAAAATACTTGTAGGTGAGTGGCCAGAGCGTGAGGGGGATGTGAGATTTATAGGGCTAGCCGAGATATTCCGGCTAGTGTACACAGCGTTTCCCCTGGACCTGGTGGACGCTATGCCCGGCTGCGCCGTCCCTTGTATAGCCTGCGGGTGGCGCTCATCCCTCGATGGCCCCAGCCCCCGCGCGGGATGGCCGTACCGCTGTCTAAATCGCCAGTGCATGTACGCTGACGTGGAGGCTATACGTGACAGGGTACGAGCCTTGATAATCCCGTAGGGAGGCTGTACACTCCCGTATAGCGGGTATCGATGAGGCCCTCCACTCCCATCACCCCCAGTATCCTGGGGTGGCAGGGGTGGAGGGTGACCCATATAGGCGACCAGACTAGATAGGAGGTAGTGGCATGTCGTGGTACACCAGTGACCGACGTGGCCGACTACCTCGCGACTGGGATCGTGTCCGCACCCGCGTACTATCTCGCGCCGCCTATCAGTGCCAGGCGGTCGCGCACGATCCGCGCTGCGACGGTCGAGCCACTGACGTGGATCACATCCATGCAGGTGACGACCATAGCCTAGATAATCTGCAGGCTTTGTCAGCTGTTTGTCATCGAGCTAAAACCGCGCGCGAATCAATTGCCCGAAATCGTGCGCGCGCGCGTATGCGCTTGCATCCGGCGGAGCCTCACCCGGGCCGCCGCCACAGGGGTGGGGGGGTACCCCCTTCCCCTTTTTTCGCCCCTACCGCCGGATAGCAGAAAAAAGACAGCGTGCGGAAAATCTTCCATTTTTGAAACGATATAAGCCGTCTAGCAAGGCCGCTGGGCGCATA
>BNJU01003366.1_pt1 | contig 31272 bp, 37 predicted proteins | sample 8539281 | NCBI WGS metagenome assembly BNJU01 (sample SAMD00202456, study PRJDB9452) | human saliva metagenome | isolation source: human saliva | place: Japan
TACGGTTGCGACGATGCCACCACCCAGTTCCATCCCCTGCAGATCGACATTCGTGAGCCGGGCGAGGGCGAGATCTACTTCGATGTCGCCTACGCGGGCATTTGCCACTCTGACATCCATTCCGCCCGCGGCGAGTGGGGTCCCGTCGCTTACCCGCTTGTGCCTGGCCATGAGTTCGTTGGCACAGTCGCCAAGGTTGGCCCGGCGTGACGACCTTCAAGGTGGGGGACCGCGTGGGCGTGGGCTGCTTGGTCGGCTCGTGCGGCACTTGCGAGATGTGCGAGTCCGGTTACGAGCAGTGGTGCACCTCGACGCCTGGAACCCTGTGAACCTACCGCGCCGACGCCGAGGGCAACCCGACGACAGGAGGATACTCGCGGGGCTTCACGGTACGCGAGGACTTTGCGCTCCATATCCCGTTCGAGCTGGATTTTGCGGCCTGCGCCCCTCTCCTGTGCGCTGGTATCACCACCTACTCGCCGCTGAAGCATTACAACGTGGGTCCCGGCTCGCGCGTGGCCATCCTGGGCCTGGGAGGCCTCGGACACGTGGGCGTGCAGATCGCCAAGGCCATGGGCGCGGACGTGTCCGTCATCTCTCACGGTCGCTCAAAGGAAGCCGACGCCCGCCGCTTCGGTGCTGACCACTTCTACGCGACCAGCGAGGAGGGCGTGCTCGAGTCCCTGCGCGGTTCCTTCGACCTGATCCTGTGCACCGTGTCTGCCGACGGCCTCGACTACGCCGGATACATGGCGGCCCTGCGTCCCTACGGCGTCTTCGTCGATGTGGGTTTGCCCACCGAGCCCGTCTCACTGCCGCTGCGCGCCTTCGTGAACGGCGGCAAGTCTTTCGCTGGCTCCCAGATCGGCGGCATCGCCGAAACTCAGGAGATGCTGGACTTCTGTGCCGAGCACGGCGTCATCCCGCAGGTCGAAATGATCACCGGTGAGGACATCACGGAGGCCTACGACAACATCGTGGATTCGCGCGTGCGCTACCGCTACGTCATCGACACCTCCACGTTCCCCCAGACCGCGTGAGCGTGAGGGGGACGCGGAAGCCCCGGGCCACTTGGCCCGAGGCTTACCGATTCTCTGGCGATTGTCTGCCCGGACATTCTTGCATTCGCGGGTTCACCTACCTGTGTTCTGTCGTTGAAGTGTGTTGTGCTACCGCTAACCCGAGATCATGCTGAACCTACTTGCTGACGATGGGGAGATTGTTGTAGCCTTCCAGTAACAGATCCCCGGTCAGGCCTCTTGTGTCAGCAATGCACAAATGACCGGGGCCATTTTTATCAGCGAGGATGCTGTCAATGGGGTTATACGACTCTGCGTGTTGCTGGAGGGGTGACTTTTTGGCTTTGTCGCGCGGGAAAGTCACGATTTTAGTTGGTCGTGTTTGCCTCGTTCCTGTGAATACTGCATCGCGGGCCTGTGTGTGGGTGCCCCATGATCCGTCACGGTAAGACGTCAACAGGTCGTCAGCGCTGGCGGTGTAAACCCTGTCAAATCACGACGCTGAACGAAATCGACTCCACGGCTAAGCACCTTGATGAGTTCGTGGCCTGGCTCCTTGGCCGTCGCCGTCAGGCGGACATGCCTGGTGGGGGTCGTTCGTTTCGTCGGCGTTGTGAGCCGTTGTGGCAGTTATGGCCGTTCAGCCCGATCGTCGATGAGGTCCATGACGTCATCTTCGTCGACGGCATCCACCTGGGCCGCGGCTCCGTGGTCCTTATCGCCCAAACACCCGATTGCGTGCTGGGATGGTACGCGGCCAGGAGCGAGAACTCTCGGGCCTGGGGCGCGCTCATGAGCCGGATCGCGCCCCCAGCCCTGGTCGTGACCGACGGGGGCAGCGGGTTCGCGAAAGCCTGCAAGAGAATCTGGCCGACCACGCGCGTTCAACGCTGCACCTTCCACGCGTATTGCCGTATCCGCCAAGCCACCACAACGCGCCCCAAACTAGAGGCCTCACGCAGCTTATACGCTCTGGGGCGCCAGCTCACCCACGTCACAGACATTGAAGGCGCCCAGGAATGGATAGGCGACTACCAGGAGTGGTGCACGCGCTGGAAGGACTTCTGGGAGGAGAAAACACGCAGGCCTGAGGGGGATGGGAATACACCCACGAACGTCTCGTGCGAGCGCGTAACAGCCTCAACAAGCTCATCTCCCAGGGGCTCTTGTTCACCTACCTGGACCCCACCTGGGACCACCCGATGCCCGCAACAACCAACCAGATCGAAAGCACGAACGCCCAATTACGCCAGATGCTGCGCGACCACCGCGGCATGCGCCTAACCCGACGCATGAAAGCCGTGTTTTGGTGGTGCTACACCCACTCTCCTCACACGCAACCAGCAGCGACGATCCAGGCGACCATGCCCACCGACGAAGCCCTCGAAAACGCCTGGCAACAAGCCGCGCAAAACCACCAAGCCACCGCCATCATCCCCGGCTGGGGCGACGCAATCTGCTTCAACGAACTCCACCACACCACCCCCTACCACAACACCTGGGACTAACCCCAGCAACTCCTATAACCCGACATTGTCGAGGTCCTTTGAAGATCGCGGGGGGTAGAAGTCCGCTCATCATCAAGGACCTCGACCTCTACCCGCAACCCCCGACCACGAATCGGTCACCCACACTCAACTCGGAAGAGCCAGTATAACTATGCACGTTTCACCGACCTCAGTAAAAACCCCGAACTTATCGCAGCCAACAGAAACCCGGTAGAAAATATATAAGAGTCAAAGGTGGCACCTTTTGAAACCCAAGTCGTGGGAACGACAGCAAACAAGACAGGTGAGTTTGCAAAATCACCAGTGCTAATCGGAAGACCTGCCACCACAAAAAAGATGATAACAATCCATGAAACTAATGAAGTAGTCCAAAGCCGAAGCGCAAAACAGGCCAGAGTTAGCACAACTGAAGAGAAAACAAGTACTAAAGCAGTATGACTCGACAGTGGCTCATTAACAAGCTTGCCAATGATAGAGACATAAAGCAGACTCAAACAAAGGTTAACTACTTGTGCGAGAAGCAGCGATTTAGCAATGAACCGGAGCAGAACTTTATCGTGAATACTAAACGAGACATACGAGGCAGGGACCTTAGCATGCGATAAAGCTAGACCTGCCGTGGCAATTGGGAGCGCGATGAGTAACGCGGATTGCGCTACGGCAATGATATTTCCATAACGGAGAAACAGCACCGGAAGAACTAGTGCACCGATATAAGCAATCGTGACCCAACGAATGATTGCGATTCGCTCGATAGAACACAAAAACTTCATTTTCTTAATGCTCCTTCACTTCGAAACCTAGTCACAAGAACATAGATAATAATTAGGATTGCTATCGGGATAAGCGCAGAGAAACCCAAATTTGATTGCTCCTGGATATCTACGAACGAGTTTGTGGTACCATTGAGATTCAGCCCTACCAAGTGGACGGCGTTTGATATGTATGGGGTAGCATTGTCAGCTAGGTTACGGGGTAGCACTATCCAGAAGTACAGAAGAACACCTGAAATTACCGCGGCAGCCGGAGGTCTTGAGAGACTTTCTAATGTTGAGTAGATCAGAGCAATTAGTATACTTTGGAGGGTAAGAAAGCAAAGCAGGGTCGCTAGCCCTGAGTGCATCTTCGAACCAGACAAAACCATTGTTAGATCGAATAACAGCACACTAAGCAGGTTCACAAGAATTATTAAAAGCGTTCGACAGATAGTGCGCAGGACGCTAGGTAACCAAGCAATGTATACCTGCCGAGGCAAACCCCCATAGTGGACCTCGGAAACCCTAGCATCAAGTATAAAGAGTAATGCGAGGGAAATCAGTGGCTGCGTTCCAGTAAAGAAGAAGCTGTATCCCCCTGTTATTGGAGTTCCGCTTGCCTCACTTGAAATCCATGCGCCGAGGAATAGCGACGCCATTGAGCCCAAGATAGCCGCGAGAAAATACCAGATATTCCAATAGTAAGTAAGCAAAGCACGGATAGCTGAAGTGATTGGCATGGCCCTACCTCCGGTGATATAGGTCCGCGAGATTCACGCCGTTGAGGTCGGGGATATGCAAAGCTTTGCCGTTACGAACTACGACACACTCATCCGGGACGCCTTGAATCTCATGGAGGAGGTGCGTTGATATTACAACGCAGTTCCCTTCGTCCCGATAACGACGAAGCGTCGCAGACAAGGAGATCATGCCATCTGGATCCAAACCATTCTGTGGCTCATCAAGGAACAAAAATTTTGGTCTAGATAATAAAAGCAAGACAAAGCTCCAGCCGTTCCTTCATGCCGGTCGAGTAGTCCTTGGCTTTCCGCCCGTGGGCAGCGCGGACGATGTCCACACTATCCAAGGCCGACTCAGGATCAACATCCAGACCCCAGAATGCCGCGACGACCTGTACATTTTGTTTACCACTCAGATATGGAAAGTGGCTTGGATGGTCGATTGCAGCTGACATTTCGCTAATGTCTGTCTGATCGTATCTAATGTGGCCACTTACTGGTTTTATCCGACCGAGGAGCGTTTTCATTAAGGTGGTTTTACCTGCTCCATTTGGTCCAAGGAGGCAGATTATCCTGCCAGTATTTAGCTGCAAGTTAATGCCGCTCACTACTGGGGAATTCTTGTACCCAACCGACAAATCAGTTACCGATATAGCTGGCATGGCCTACCTTTCAAAGAAAACGGCCCTGGAGGTAAGGCCTAGGATGCCTTACCTCCAGGGCCGACTGTTGCGACAAAGCTACTAACTGCTTGAAGCCAACAGAGATGCCGCAGACGTTAGTACACTGGGTAGTGAAGCGTGCAATGCCGCCGGTCGGGCACCCAGGGGCGCACAGGAACTTCGAGGCGATTTGAGGACAAACAGCTTCCTCAACCTCTTCAACACGGGTGTCAAGGTCAAAGGGGACCATGACTTGTCCAATCTCTCAGAATCTGAACATATTCGGGTAGCAGAAAGTTACCTGCGTCACTATGGTACAATAAGGCTAAGCCGAATGCAAGGTTCGGCAGGGGCAACTTTTAGAATGTTCAGATCCGACTATGATTTAGCCTAATTGCGCTCCTTCGAGATTGAGGTAAGCCTACCTATTTGGATAACCAGGTAATTGTAAGATACAAAATATAGCTAATGTAAACCATGGTCCAGCAAGGGTGAAGTACTACCTCAGCACACGTTTGGTCCAAATCCAACATGTCCCGGTTTTTTTAAACTCGGTCTCCGGGCGTTCCTTGGGACCTTGTCGTTTTCTGGTTGATCCGTGAGAGCGCGAGGCTGTACTTTTTGACGCGGAGCTGAACCTTTTGATGCAAGGCCACATTTTTGACGCTTTCTGCCTCGACGCACCGAGCGAACCCCTGAGTCACCCCTCCGAGGCTCCGATCAGCCGCCGTCAGGGACTCCTCCACGGCACCACACACCCGGCTTTAACACCCCAAAACCGCCACAGAACAGCAAAAACGCCACCCTGGATAGTTCCTGGCCGTGCCGGAAACCTTTGTATCCAGAGTGACGTTCTTTTGGAGCGGATGACGGGAATCGAACCCGCGTGATCTGCTTGGAAGGCAGAGGCTCTACCATTGAGCTACATCCGCGTACCCCCGAGGGGGACACGGAAGATCCTAGCGTCAAACGTCCACGTGCGCGACATTTAGCATCCACTCCCGTATGATGGTGCATCGGACACGAGTCCTTCGGGGTGTAGCGCAGCTTGGTAGCGCATCTGCTTGGGAGCAGAGGGTCGCAGGTTCAAATCCTGTCACCCCGACCATCAGCGGCAGCACTGTCGCTCAAAACGTCAGCAGGGGAGAGGCCATGCCGTCCTATCGCACCATCATGACGGTCACCACCCTCGCACCCGGCCGGGCCCCCGAAGAAGTTGAGCAGGCGGCGCGTGCCGTCACCCGACTCGAATCCTGGGACATCGCCATCGCAGCAGGTCAGCCTCGTGTGACAGCGCGCTTCACCGCCGTCGACGACTCCGAGGCCCGGGCTACTCACGCCGCTATCGTCGGTGGCGTGCGCCAGGTCGCCGACGTGCCTCGCGCGCGTCTGGCCGCCGTCGTGCGCGGCCGTTCCCACTACCTGACAACCTGAGGACACGCGACCCGACGCCTCCGCCCCGGCCTCGTCACCCAGGCGCACGAGACGTCACGCGTGTGTAATTGCGCACGAGATCAGGCCGTGATCGGGTCCATACGCCCGATTTGGCACGGCGAAGAGAGACATCGCCGGGGCCGTGGCGTACACTGAGCGAGTTGTCATGCGCCCGAAGTGGGCGTTCCCCTATTCGTAGACTACGGAGCGTACGCACGTGAAGAGCACCGTCGAAACCCTCGAGCCCACTAAAAGGTTCGTCTGACCGTTGAGGTTCCCTTTGAGGAACTCAAGTCCGAAATGGACAAGGCGTACAAGGAGATCGCCGGACAGGTCAACATCCCCGGCTTCCGTAAGGGCCACGTGCCTCCGCGCATCATCGACCAGCGTTTCGGTCGCGCCGCCGTCATCGAGCAGGTCGTCAACCAGGTCCTGCCCGGCCACTACTCCGACGCCGTCAACGAGAACGACCTGCGCCCCATGGCTCAGCCGACCGTCGACGTCACCGAGATCCCGAACGTGACCGGCCCTCAGGGTGGCCAGCTGGTCTTCACCGCCGAGGTTGACGTGGTTCCCGCCTTCGAGCTGCCCGAGATCGACGAGTCCATCGTCGTCGAGGTTGCCCCCACCGAGGTCACCGACGAGGACGTGGAGAAGGAACTCGAAGACCTGCGTGGCCGCTTCGCCACCCTCAAGACCATCAACCGCAAGGCCAAGACCGGCGACTTCGCCACCATCGACCTGGTGGCCACCATCAACGGCGAGCAGGTCGACTCCGCCTCCGACGTCTCCTACGAGATCGGCTCCGGCACCATGCTCGACGGCCAGGACACTGCCCTGCGCGGCACCAAGGCCGGTGACGAGGTCACCTTCACGTCCACGCTCAAGGGCGGCGACCACGAGGGTGAAGAGGCTGAAGTCACTATCACGGTCAAGGCTATGAAGGCGCGCGAGCTGCCCAAGGCTGACGACGACTTCGCTCAGATGGTCTCCGAGTTCGACACCATCGACGAACTCAAGGAAGACCTCAAGAAGCAGGCCGCCGAGTCCAAGGAGTCCCAGCAGGCCCTCGCCGCGCGCGACGCCCTGATCGACGTTCTCCTCGGCAAGGTTGAGATCGTTCTGCCCGAGTCCGCGGTCGACCACCAGGTTGAGCACCGCGTCGGCGAGGACGCCAAGCCCAAGGAGAAGAAGGAAGCCCGCGAGGCTGTCGAGAAGGAGATTCGCACCGAGCTGCTCTCCGAGGCCCTGGCCAAGAAGTTCGACGTCCAGGTCTCACAGCAGGAACTCATCGACTACGCGATCCAGATGTCGCAGAACTTCGGCATTGACATCAACCAGCTGTTCTCTTCCCCCCCAGCAGATGTCGAACGTTGTCGCTGACCTTGGCCGCTCGAAGGCTCTTATCGAGGCCCTCAAGGTCGTCACCGTCAAGGACACCAACGGCGCTGACGTTGATCTGTCCAAGTTCTTCGGCACCGATCCCGCCACCGAAGAGGGCGCGGAGATCATTACCGAGGTCGCCGACGAGCAGGAGTGAGTGCGGGCGCGAGACTTTTGCGCTGCGAATCACCCCGATCTAATCTCGAGGGGCGAGGCCTGGGCCTCGCCCCTCGAGCGCATGTGCCGACAGCGAAACGGCGGCCCGGCGCGCGCGCTGCGGGCCGCGCACCGGGTACGGTTGACACCAATGGGGCCACCTGGGCCCGCGAACAGACGAGGAGGTACGCGTGAGCGTGCACAATACCGGGGCTGCTGGCGATGGCTCGCAGCTGGGACTGGGCGACTCGGTCTACCAGCGCCTGCTCAAGGAGCGCATCATTTGGCTGGGCGGCGAGGTCCGCGATGAGAACGCGAACGCGATCTGCGCGCAGCTGCTGCTGCTCGCGGCCGAGGATCCGGACCGCGACATCTACCTGTACATCAACTCGCCCGGCGGCTCGGTCACGGCCGGTATGGCTATTTACGACACGATGCAGTACATCAAGCCGGACGTCGTCACGGTCGGCATGGGTCTGGCCGCGTCGATGGGTCAGTTCCTGCTGACCGCGGGTGCTCCTGGGAAGCGTTACATCACGCCTCACACGCGCGTGCTGCTGCACCAGCCCCTGGGTGGCGCTGGCGGCTCGGCGACGGAGATCCGCATTAACGCGGACCTGATCCTGGGCATGAAGAAGGAACTTGCAGCGATCACCGCGTCTCGCACGGGCAAGACTGTTGAGCAGGTGGAGGCCGATGGTGATCGTGACCACTGGTTCACCGCGCAGGAGGCCCTCGAGTACGGCTCGTTGATCGCGTGATCGACAGCCCGCAGGAGATCGGAACGCGAGGAGAGAACTGATGAGCACTCAGCCCTACTTTGAGGCGGTTGCCCGCCAGATGCCGCAGGCCCGCTACGTGCTGCCCGACTTCGAGGAGCGCACGGCCTACGGTTTCCGCCGTCAGAATCCCTACACGAAGCTGTTCGAGGATCGCATCGTGTTCCTGGGGGTGCAGGTGGATGATGCCAGCGCCGATGATGTGATGGCGCAGCTGCTGGTCCTGGAGTCCCAGGACCCCGACTCGCTGATCACCATGTACATCAACTCGCCCGGTGGCTCCTTCACGGCGCTGACGGCGATCTACGACACGATGCAGTACATCAAAGCCGCAGGTGCAGACGGTGTGCCTCGGTCAGGCCGCCTCCGCAGCTGCCGTGCTGCTGGCCGCTGGTTCACCCGGAAAGCGTCTGGCGCTGCCTAACGCTCGCATCCTCATTCACCAGCCGGCGATGGAGGGTATGCAGGGGCAGGCCTCGGACATTCAGATCGTCGCCGACGAGATTGACCGTATGCGTTCGTGGCTTGAGGACACGATCTCGTACCACTCGGGTAAGTCGGTGGAGCAGGTGCGCCGCGACATCGAGCGCGACAAGATCCTCACTGCTCCGCAGGCGGCCGAGTATGGTCTGATCGATCAGGTGCTTGAGTCTCGTAAGGCTCTCTGACGCTGTCGTCATTGACGAGGCCGTGGCTTCCCCGTGCGTTTTCGCGTGGCGGGTGCCACGGCCTCGTTGTCGAAATAAGGGCATGGTGTCCGACCAATGTTGCGGGAAAGCCTCTTATTGAGCGCGTTGAAAGTCTGCTGTGATGCGTGTTACGATCTGATGTATTGTGATAAGTGAACATTTCGTAACAATGTGCGCGCCGCGATGGATTTTTCCCCCTTGTGCACTAGGGTTATTTTTGTAGTAAGTGCGAATACATATTCGACCGAACGGAAAACGTTCAATTTTGAGGAGGTCTCGTGGCTCGTCTGACTGATGGCGCGGAACTGCTCAAGTGCTCTTTCTGCGGGAAGAGTCAGAAGCAGGTGCGTAAGCTCATCGGTGGCTCCGGCGCATACATCTGTGATGAATGCATCGAGCTGTGTAACGAGATTATTGAGGAAGAGTTGGGCGCGCAGCAAGCGTTGACGGCTGCTGCCCCTCTTCCCAAGCCTCGCGAGATTAATGAATTCCTGAATACGTGGGTCATTGGTCAGGATCGTGCGAAGCGTGCCCTTTCGGTCGCGGTGTATAACCACTACAAGCGCGTGCGTTCGCGTGAGGCCGGCAATGCCGAGGACATGCTGGGCACGAAGTCCAACATTCTGCTGCTAGGTCCCACGGGCACGGGTAAGACCCACCTGGCGCGCTGCCTGGCCCGCCTGCTTGACGTGCCTTTCGCCATCGTTGACGCCACCGCCCTGACTGAGGCTGGCTACGTCGGCGAGGACGTGGAAAACATTCTCCTGCGCCTCATTCAGGAGGCCGATGGTGACATCAAGAAGGCCGAGAAGGGCATCATCTACGTCGACGAGATCGACAAGATTGGCCGCAAGGCTGAGAACGCCTCCATCACCCGCGACGTGTCGGGCGAAGGCGTGCAACAGGCCCTCCTGAAGATCATCGAAGGCACGGTCGCCTCCGTGCCCCCCACGGGCGGGCGCAAGCACCCCCACCAGCAGTTCCTCGAGATCGACACCTCCGGTATCCTCTTCATCGCCGCCGGTGCCTTCGCTGGCATCGAAGACATCGTGAAGGCCCGCCTGGGCCGCCGTTCCACAGGCTTCGGGTCGGAGCTGAAGAGCACCTCGGGAGATGGGTGACCTCTACGAGGCCGTGAGCGCCGAGGACCTGCACAAGTTCGGCATGATCCCCGAGTTCATTGGCCGACTCCCCATCCTGACCTCCACGAAGGAGCTGACGGAGGAAGACCTGGTCCGCGTCCTGACTGAACCGTCGAACTCCCTCGTGCGCCAGTACCAGCACTTGTTTGAGCTGGACGGTATGGAACTGGAGTTCACCCACGACGCGCTCCTGGCTATCGCCACTCTGGCGAACGAACGCAAGACCGGCGCGCGCGGCCTGTCCTCCATCATGGAACAGACCCTCTCCGACCTCATGTTCGACCTGCCCAGCCGCGACGATGTCGCCCGCGTGCTCGTCACGCGCGATCTGGTCGAAGGCTATGGCGAGGCCGAACTTTATCCTGAACGCTCCTCGGAAGGTAAGCGCAGCGCCTGAGTCCTCCCGCTAGACTTCTGATCAGTCGAGACGTAACGGGAGGATTCCATGCAGGATCGTGACGAAGCCCGGGTTGCCGGTTCCGCTGATCGGGGTGTGAGTGGTGTACCCGCCGAGCTGGCCGAGGCTCGCGCCACCATTGACAACATTGACGCCGCGCTCGTGCATATTCTCGCCGAGCGTTTCCGCTGCACGCAGCGCGTTGGGCACATCAAGGCGCGCCTGGATCTGCCTCCCGCAGACCCGGCCCGCGAGGCCCGCCAGGTCGAGCGCCTGCGCACGCTGGCCGCCTCCTCCGGTCTCGACCCCGACTTTGCCGAGAAGTTCTTGGGCTTCATGGTCCGTGAGGTTATCCGCCACCACGAGGACATCAAAGCCGAATACGACGAGTCCTCCTGCCTCTAAGCGCGTCGCGCGGGCCGAGTGGTGAAGGAAGACCCAGCCACGGCCTCGTCCATCGACACACCCCCGGGTAGAGCGGCGTTCATCCGCGTTCGCACGTCCCGCGTCGGTTAGACTGTCACGAGGTGGCTAGAGGGTGTTTGGGGGATAAGGCCGATGGTTAATCTTGGCGATATCGCGAAGGCGACGGGCTTTTCGAAGGCGACCGTGTCTCGTGTCTTATCTGGTGACCCCAGCTTCACCGCGAAAGAGTCGACCCGCCACCGCGTGATCCAGGTTGCCAACGAACTCGGCTACGCGCTGCGCACCTCTCGTTCCGGCATCCCCCAGACGATTGCGGTGCTGGAAAACTTCGACTCCTCGCCCGGCCCGCGTGATTCCTATTTTTCCGATGTGCGCGAGGCGCTGAGCGAGCGCGCTATCGAGAACATGATGAGCCTGTCGTTCTTTTCCGACGTGCGCTCACTGATCGACGCGAGCGACGAGTATTCCGGTTTCGTCTCGCTGGGTCCCGCGCCCCTGACGCGCGAAGACCTGACCGCGCTGCATGAGGCGCTGCCCCACGGCGTGTTCATCGACATCAACCCCGCGCCCACCCTCTTCCATTCCGTGCGCCCCGACCTGCAGCAGACCGTCATTGAAGCGATCTATGCGCTGCGCGAGCAGGGCCGGACTCGCATCGGTTTCATTGGCGGGGACGGACACATGATGGGATCTCACTTGTTTTGCCAGGACCCGCGAACCATCGCGTTCGACGAGTGGGCGCGCCTGCTGAACATGCCGGTTGAGGGCCTGGTGTTCGCAACCGGTCCTTTTACCGTAGACAACGGTCGCCGACAGGCCGAGGCGCTGCTCGACGCGTGCGGCCAGAAGGTGCCCGATGCGCTCCTGGTTGCCGCGGACTCGCTCGCTGTCGGTGTCCTCCAGGCGCTGTTCGCACGCGGGATCCGCGTGCCCGATCAGGTGGCGGTCGTCTCTATTGACAACTTGGAGGTCTGCGAGTACACGGCACCGCCACTCAGCTCCTACGCGATCGAACCCTCCGAGCTGGCGGAGACGACTCTGATGCTGCTGTCCGACTCGATTGTGGGTCGCTTCAAACACAAGCATCATATATTGCTGTCGACCCGCCTGGTCGCGCGCCAGAGTTTCGTGCCCGCCGAGGAGACGTCAGAGTCTTAACAGCGGCGCAGACACAGGTGAGCGGCGGGGGATTGGAACATACCCCCGCCGCCCGCGTGCGTCAGATGAGGGACAGCGTCACGTCGAGCACCTGTGCGCCGCTCGCGTCGACGTGGAACTCATCGTGGACCGGCGATCCCCAGGAGTCGTCGCCGCCGACCCCCATCTGCGCGGTGAGGAGGCGCAGGTAGGTCGCCGCGCGCTCCTCGGGTGCGGGTAGCTCCCACCAGTGGGTGGCCTGCTCGATCTGCGCCGAGGAATAGGGCAGGAGCGAGACGCCCAGCTCCCCGCGGGCATCGATGCGCAGGCCGTGTCCCTCGGCGTCAGTCACCTCGCACCAGCGCGTACCCGGGTGGTAGCCGCACTCCTGCGGCACCGCGTAGGGGTGCGATGCCCTCCGCCGCGCTGGCCTCCCACACGCCCAGCGTTGCACCGTCCAGTCGATCCGCGTACGCCTCAACGGGGCCGAGGCCGTAGAAGCGCAGGTGGTCAATCGAAGCTGGGAGCGCCCACTCCACGCCGAAGCATGGCATGGTCGGTAGGTCTGTCGCGCCCGGGTAGGTCGCGGTCAGGCGGATCGTGCCGTCGACGCGCAGCTCGTAGCGGACCGGAACGATCACCTCGTCCAGACCAGCGAGCTTGTACTCGTAGGTCACGACAACGCTGCCGGGTCCCTCCTCCACACGCGTGCCCACGCAGCGCGCGTAGGCACCAGCCGTCGTCCAGCACGCGCGATCAAAGCCGTGACCGCAGCCGCGGTCGTTGTCCGTGAGCGGACGGAATGTGGTCAGGCGCGGTGGGCGTGCCACCATGGCCGTCTCCCCGCGCTTCCACTGGACGATGCCGCCCGCCGTGCGAGACAGCAACGCCTCGTTGTCACCCTCGCGCATGCCGATGTTCCAACGGCCCACCGTGAAGGAGACCCCGCCCGCAGGCGCGGTGTCGGCCACCTCGGGACGCGAGTGGATCGTTTGCCCGACGGACACGACGTGTCCGGCCTCGCACCATGGTGTGTCGGAGGCCAGGACGAGCGCGGCCTCCAGGACGATCTCGTGCTGTGTGTCGGCCAGGAGGTCGCTCGGCCAACCCACGGCCACGGCGCTCTCCTCGCCAGGGGCAGCCACGGCCTCATACATCTCCTCCCACGCGACCTCGCCGTCGGCGAGCACGCGAGCGCGGATACACAGATCCGACAAAGCAGCGGGCAGAGCCACCGCATTGACTCGGATTTCCTTGGCGCTCGGGGTGAGCATCACCGGAGCGTAGAGCGCCTTGACGGCCTGCGCCTGGGGCTTCGGGGTGCGATCGACGAAGAGAATGCCGTCGCAGGAAAACTCCCAATCGCAGGGGCGATCCTCAAAATCACCGCCGTACGCCAGGAACTCACCGCCCGAGCCAGCCGTCGCCTCGTGGTAGAGCGCCTGATCAACCAGATCCCAGATGAAACCGCCTCCGTAGGCGGGGTAACGCTCCAAGGCCGTGTAAAGGTGCAGGCCGCCCACCGAGTTACCCATCGAGTGCATGTACTCGCACGACAGGTAGGGCTTCGTCGGGTTATCCCGCAGGTACTCCTCAATCGCGTCGGGTAGGGCATACATACGCGACTCAATATCCGAGGTGTCGTCGAACTCGCGGTCCCAGGTCACACCCTCGTAGTGGACCGGACGCGCCGGATCAAGTTCGTGCGAGCGGTGGTACATCGAGCGGAAGACCTCGCCGCCGAACGACTCATTGCCCAGCGACCAAATGAGCACGGACGGGTGGTTATAGTCCTGGCGAACCATCGACTCTAGGCGGTCCACACACGCGCCCTCCCACTCCATCTTCGAACCCGGAATCGCGGTGGCGGGGGTGGGGATGTCACCGGGCGTGCACCACGAGCCGTGCGTCTCCAGGTTTGCCTCGTCGATGACGTAGAGACCGTACTCGTCGCACAGGTCCAGGAAACGGGTGTCGTTGGGGTAGTGACTGGTACGAATCGCGTTGATGTTGAGCTGCTTGCACAGCTTAACGTCCGCGATCATGTCCTCCATTGACATCGTGCGGCCCGTGCGTGCGTTGAACTCATGGCGGTTCGAGCCGCGGAAGATCAGGCGCTGGCCGTTGAGCGTGAAGACCGAGTCGACGATCTCGAAACGCCGGAAGCCCACCCGCTGGGTTACCCGCTCCACGCCGCCGTCCCCGTCCCCGAGGGTCAGCGTCAACGTGTAGAGCGACGGGGACTCCGCACTCCACGGCTGCACGTCCGCTAGCTTCGCATCCAGGTTGAGGCGCTGGGCGCTCGCGGGTCCGTCGTGGTGCCAGACGACCTGTCCGTCTGGGGAGCTCAGCTCTGCGATGATCGTCGTGTTTTCGAGTGCGCCCTCGATGTGGGCGGCGACGGTGAGCGTACCCTCTCCGGTTGCCGCGTCGTAGTCTGCACGCGCCGCGAGGTTCTCCACATGGGTCGCGGGCAACGCCACCAGGGACACCGAGCGGAACAGGCCGTGGAAGCGCCACGAGTCCTGGTCCTCCAGCCATGAGGCGCTGGAGTACTCGTAGCACACGACGACGATGGCGTGCGTCTCTGTCTCGCCCGACAGCGCTTCCGTGATGTCGAATTCGCTGGCCGTGTAGCCGTCCTCGCAGTAGCCGATGAACGTGCCGTCCACCCAGATGTAGAGGGCCGTCGCGAAGCCGTCGAAGCGCACTCGCACGCTGCCGCGCGCATCCAGGGTCTGTGCCACGGCCTCGTCCAGGTTGAAGGAACGGCGGTAGACGGCGACGCGGCAGTCGCTGGGGGCGGCTGGGGCCTGCGGATCCTTGTGTCCGTCCCACGGCATCTGGATATTGACATAGGCCGGTGGCCATAGTCCTGCGTCTCGAGGGTGGAGGGGACGGGGATGGAATGGACGTCGCCCTGATCGAATGCGTCGGTAGGAGAGCCGAGGGACACACGGGTGCCCGAGGTGAGTGCGACCTCCCAGGTGCCGTCGAGGCTCTGGCTGGGTGCCGTGGAGCGGTGCGTGGAGCGGGCGCTCAGTCGATTGACAGCGAAGGCCTGCGGATCATGGAGCCAGGCTGGGTTGGGCGTGTTGATAAGAGCGGTGCGGGACACGGTGACCTCCGAACGTGCGACATTGCGGTGGAGCGAACTTGCTCTGCCATCAGAGTAGCCCCTTTTTCTCATGCGCGCAATAACGTAACCATGCGTGAGCTAATAATCGAAAAATCCCTTGCGAATCACCGGTAAATCCGTTAACTTACAGGTGTCCACACAAGAGTTGCTTCGAAGGAGAGGGACCATGTCGCACGAACGAGGTGCACACAAGAGCTGGGTATCGCGCATCTGCTATGCGATCGGTAATCTGGGACAGGCGGCGTACTACAACGCGCTGTCGACATTCTTTGTCACGTACTACGCGGCGCAGACCCTGTTCCGCGACTACGAGGACTCCGAGGCTAAGGCGATGATCGCTATCATCACGGCTCTCGTCTTCATCATCCGCATCGCTGAGATCTTTATCGACCCGCTCCTGGGGAACCTGGTCGACAACACAACCTCACGCTGGGGCCGCTTCAAGCCCTGGCAGGTGATCGGTGGTGTCGGCTCATCGATCCTGCTCTTCGCGATCTTCACCGGACTCTTTGGCCTGGTCAACGTCAACAAGGGTGTTTTCATCGTCGTCTTCATCATCGTTTTCGTGGTGCTCGACGTCCTGTACTCGCTGCGCGACATCTCCTACTGGGGCATGATTCCCGCCCTGTCCTCCTCCTCGGAGGAGCGAAGCGTCTACACCGCCCTGGGTACCTTCACCGGTTCGATCGGCTACAACGGCGTCACCGCCATTGTCGTCCCCGTGGTCGCCTTCTTCGGCGGCCTCGCCGGAGCCGGCTCCGAAAGCCAGGAAGGCTGGTCCGGATTTGGTGCGGTCATCGCGCTCCTCGGCATCGTCACCTGCCTGGCCGTCGCCTTCGGCACCCGTGAGGAAGAAAGCGTCCTGCGCGATCCGGGCGACAAGTCCAACCCCCTGCAGGCCTTCCAGGCCATCGGGCGCAACGACCAGCTCCTGTGGGTCTCCCTGTCCTACGTCCTCTACTCGATCGCGAACGTTGCGACCACGGGCTTCATGATCTACCTCTTCAAGTTCGTGCTGCGCCTGCCCGACATCTACTCCGTCGTCGGCATCATCGCCTTCGTCATCGGCCTGGTTGTGACGCCCCTGTACCCGGCGATCAACCGCCGCGTGCCGCGCCGCTACCTCTACCTCGGCGGTATGGCGCTCATGGCCATCGCCTACGTCCTGTTCATCCTCTTCTCCACGAACCTCACGGTCGTCTTCATCGCGCTGGTGCTCTTCTACCTGCCTGCCACGTGCATCCAGATGACCGCGATCCTTACGATCACGGACTCGGTTGAGTACGGACAGCTCAAGACCGGCAAGCGCAACGAAGCCGTCACCCTCTCGGTGCGACCCATGCTGGACAAGATCGCCGGTGCTCTGTCGAACTCCATTGTCGGATTCGTCGCCATCGCGGCCGCCATGACTAACGATGTCAACCCCGACCTGCTGACGACCGCCAACATCGAGACCTTCAAGGCTGCGGCGTTCTACGCGCCCCTCGGCGTCATCGTCCTGGCGTTCTTCGTCTTCGCGCGCAAGGTCACCCTGAGCGAGAAGAAGCACGGCGAAATCGTCGCCACCCTCAAGGCGAATATGGCTCACGCTGAGGTCGTGGAGGACTGAGTCAAAGACTCCTGACGGATAGATCGTCGGGTGAGGAGTGGGGCGGGGGACGCGCAGGCGTTCCCCGCCCCGCTATGTGTCAAGGGGCGACGAGGCCTGGGCGGGGTTCACGCTCATCCTGGTCCGAGCGGGGCGCGGGGCTGTGGCCAGGCGAAAACGGCCTCGTTTTTGGACTCTTAGGGTTGTCTGATGAAATTCTGCGCGCGCTCTCTGATAGTTTTCAGGTAGCTTCCAGATACGTGGACTGTAATCATCCTTGGAAGTGAGACCCACACCCTAAAATTCTTCAAGGAGTTTCAATGAAGACTCGCCCGCAGACGCGCGCCCTTGCAGTTATCGCTCTCACCCTGGCGGCGGCGCTGAGCGCGTGTGGAACGACCGATTCGCCCGCCTCGCCCAGTACCAAGTCACCGAGCGCGGGTTCGAACGCGGCCAGCAACGACCCCAACCTGGTCTTCGCCCAGTGCATGCGTGAGAAGGGCTTCGACGTGCCCGACACGGGATTGACCCCCGACCAGCTCAACGACACCTCCGACGCCTTCAACAACGCCCTCAACGAGTGCATGATGAAGGTGTCGAACTGACGGGCGAAGGCAATATCGCCAACGACCCGGCCGTTCGCGAGGCCATGGTGAAGGGAGCCGAATGCCTGCGCGGCCTCGGCTACGACGTGAAGGACCCCCAGCCCGGCGAGGGCCTGAACCTGCCGGGTATCCCCGAGGACGCCCTGAACAAGTGCTTCGCGCAGGCCGGGGGTGCCAAGTGAACCGACCACGATCCGCGCGTGCCGTGGCTGCCGCGGCACTCCTCGCGGTCGGCGCGCTGACGATGTCCGCCTGCCAGGGGTCGAGTGCGGCTTCCGACGCGCCGCAGTCTTTCGATGGGGCGACTGCGACGGTTGAGCGCGGCGACCTGGTGGGGGAGACGACCGTGCAGGGCAACCTGCGCTACGCGGACTCCTACGTGCAAAAGAGCGCCTTTAACGGCGTCATCACCGCGCTGCCCACGCCCGGCACGACGCTGGGACAAGGCGACCACGTCTACACGGTGGGCGGTGCGAACGCCTACCTGCTCCACGGCGCGGTTCCCGCCTGGCGTGCCTTCGAAGAGGGCATGAGCGACGGCCAGGACGTCGTCCAGCTGGAGACCGCCCTGTCCGCTCTGGGCTACTTCGAGCAGACTCCTAATGGGCATTTCGACTGGAACACCATTGTCGCGATCAAGAAGTGGCAGAAGGCCCTGAGCCTGCCCCAGGACGGGACCCTGCCTCTCGGCTCCGTGCTCTTCGCCCCCGAGGACCTGCGCGTCGGCGCGCTAAAGGCCCGCGTGGGCGACACAGCGACGACGGAGACGGAACTGTTCACGGCCTCGTCCTCGCGCCAGATCGTCTCCGCGAACTTGAAGCTCTCCGACCAGGCCCTGGGCGTCGTCGGTAATTCCGTGACGATCCGACTGCCCGGCTCGGCCAAGTCGACGACCGGCACGATCAGCGCGGTTGAGCCGCCGACAGATAAGCCCGGCGACACCTCGTCTAGCAACAAGGAAGCGTCAAAGGAACGCATCGTCCCGGTCACGATCACCCCGGATGATCCGTCGGCTCTCGAAGGCCTGCAGGAAGCCTCCGTGTCTCTCGGCTTCACCTCCGAGTCGCGTAGCGGCGTCCTCTCCGTGCCCCTGGGTGCCCTCGTGGCCCTCAGCGCCGACCAGTTCGGCGTCGAGGTCGTCGACGAGGCCGGCTCCATTACTCGGGTTCCCGTCACCGTCGGCCTGTTCGCGGGCGACCGCGTCGAAGTGAGCGGCGACGGAATCGCCGAAGGCCAGCGTGTGGTGGTGCCCAACCGATGAGCCACATCCTGCAACTGACCGACGTGCACCGGTCCTTCGGCAGCCCGCCCGTGCACGCCTGCAACGGAGTATCCCTGAGCGTCGACGAGGGCGAATTCGTCGCCATTGTCGGCCCCTCGGGTTCCGGTAAATCAACTCTGCTCAACCTCATTGGAACGCTGGACCGGCCCACCTCCGGGAGCGTCTGCATCAATGGGACGGACGTGTCCTCCCTGCGTGACACGGAGCTGTCGGGAGTGCGCTCCTCGTTGATCGGCTTCGTGTTCCAGCAGTTCCACCTCACGGCCGGCGTGTCGGCGTTGGACAACGTGGCCGACGGCCTGCTCTACCGGGGCGTACCTCGGGCGAAGCGCCGCGAGGCCGCGCGTGAGGCCCTGACCCGAGTGGGCCTCGGGCATCGCATCGACCACAAGCCCCACCAGATGTCGGGCGGCGAGCGCCAACGGGTCGCCATCGCCCGAGCCATCATCGGCCACCCGGCCCTGCTGCTCGCGGACGAACCCACCGGCAACCTGGATTCGCGCTCGGGCGCGTCCATCGTCGCGCTCCTGCGCGAGCTCAACGAGGTCGGCACCACGATCATCGTGATCACCCACGACAACGATCTGGCGGCGTCGCTGCCGCGCCAGATCGCCATTCGTGATGGTGAAATCGTGTCCGATTCGGGACGCCCGGGAGACGGGGGAGGTAGCCATGACGAGTAGGAAGCACGCGCGCGCCTATCGGTCGAGTCTGCGCGCCTCCGACGTCGCCCGCCTGGGCCTGACCGGGCTGCGCGCCCGGCCCATGCGTGCCGTGTTGTCGGCGCTCGGTATCGCCATCGGTATCGCCGCGATGGTCGGCGTCGTCGGGGTCTCAGCCTCCTCGCAGGCCCGCCTACAAGAACAGCTGCGCGCGCTCGGCACGAACATGCTGACGGCGCGCAGCGGCGCGGACCTGAGCGGCGCGGACCTGATCCTGCCTGAAGATTCCGTGGGGCGCACCCGCATGATTCCCGGCGTCACGTCGGCGGCCTCCACCTCCACGCTCTCCGGCGTGTCCGTGTACCGCTCGCGACTGTCCGACCCGAACGCGACCGGCGGCATCATCACGATGGCGGCCGACACGAACCTCCTTGACGTCGTCTCCGGACAGATGAAGCGTGGTGCCTGGCTCAACGATGCGACCGCGAAGTACCCGGGCGTCGTGCTGGGGTCGAAGGCCGCGCAGCTCCTCGGCGTCGTCGAGCCGGGCACCCAGGTGTGGCTGGGAGGACGATCCTTCACGGTCCTGGGAATCTTGGAACCCGCGCCACTGGCCGAAGAACTCGACAACTCCGCGCTGATTGGGGTGTCCGCAGCTTCGACCTACTTCGACGCGGGCAAGACTCCGACGACGATCTACGAGCGCTCCTCTGAGGACCAGGTCGAGAACGTGCGGACCCTGCTCGGGCCGACCCTGGCGCCCCAGGGGTCCACGGGCCTGAAGGTGTCGCGTCCCTCGGACGCGCTGGCCGCCCAAAACGCTGCCGACCAGACGTTCACGACCCTGCTCGCGGGCGTCGGATCCATCGCCCTGCTGGTGGGGGGCATCGGCGTGGCCAACACGATGATCATCTCGGTGCTGGAGCGCCGCAAGGAGATCGGCCTGCGCCGCTCGCTGGGGGCCAAGCGCAGCCACATCAGCGTCCAGTTCCTGGCCGAAGCCCTCATCCTGTCCTTCCTCGGAGGAGTCGCTGGATGCCTCATCGGCGGGGGAGTGACGTGGGGAATGTGCATCGCCTACGGGTGGCCGCCCACCCTCCACTGGTGGGTGATCGCCGCCGGCCTGGGCGCGACCGTCCTCATCGGTGCCATCGCCGGGCTTTACCCCGCGATCCGCGCGGCGCGCACGCCCCCGACGGCGGCCCTCGCCTCGCAGTAGCCGCAGGCACATACGAGGCCGTGGCTGGCTCAGCAATCCCCAATCGAAAGCGGGGAGCGCGAGTCGGCCACGGCCTCGTTCACGTGCGCGCAGATCGCGCGTACGTCAGTTCTGCACGGGGCCGCCGTAGATCTCGTCGATGACGGATGCCAGGCGGCGCGTGGCTTCCAGGCGCTTGACCTTCAGGGAGGGCGTGAGCAGGCCGTTGGCCTCCGTGAAGTCGGTCGTGAGGACCTTGATCTTACGGATCGACTCGGCGCGCGAGACGTGCTCGTTCGCGGAGGCCACCGCTTTCTCCAGGGAGGCCAGGACCTCGACGTTCGTGGCCGCCTCGGCCACGCTCATCGGGGGCAGCGAGTGGGCGGCGAGCCAATCGGGCAGCATCTCCGCGTCCAGCGTGATGAGCGCGGCGACGAACGGCCTCTGATCGCCCACGACCAGGACCTGGGAGATGAGCGGGTGGGAGCGCATCGTATTTTCGAGGGCGGCGGGGGCGACGTTCTTGCCGCCCGCCGTCACGATGATCTCCTTCGCGCGGCCCGTGATGGACACGTAGCCATCGCGGTCCAGGCTCCCCAGGTCACCCGTGCGGAACCAGCCGTCCTCCGTGAAGCACGCGGCCGTCGCCTCGGGATCGTTGTGGTAGCGCTGGAAGACGCTGGGGCCCTTGAGGAGGATCTCGCCCTCGTCGCTGATCTTGAAGGACATGGGCGGCAGTGCCGGACCCACGGTGCCGATCTTGGACAGGCGGGGCGTGTTGACGGAGACCGGGCCGACCGTCTCGGTCAGGCCGTAGCCCTCCAGGACGGGGATGCCGACGCCGCGGTAGAAGTGGGCGAGCCAGGTGGCCAGGGGCGCGCCGCCCGACACGATGTAGTCCGCGTTGCCGCCCACCAGGCGGATGATCTGCTGGTAGACGAGCCTGTCGGCCAGCATGTGCTGGGCCTCGAGGGACACCGAGGGGCCCTCTTCCGTATCGAGGGCTTGGGAGTAAGCAATCGCGACCTTGGCTGCCCACCGGAAGATCTTTTGCTTCGGGCCGCGCGCCTTTGTGTCCGCCGAGTTGTAGATCTTCTCCAGAACGCGCGGGACGACGAGGAGGTAGCTCGGCTTAAAGGACGCCAAGTCGGGCAGGAGGTTCTTGATGTTGGGCGCGTGGCCGAGGACGCCGTTGCCGCTGATCTGGAAGACCTGCAGGAAACGCGCGAACACGTGGGCGAGCGGCAGGAAGAGGAGCAGGCGCGAGTTCTTGCCCGCCGCGATCTCAGGCATCCACACGTGGGCGTTGACGCACAGGTTCGTGAAGTTCTCGTGGGACAGGACCGTGCCCTTGGGGGTGCCCGTCGTGCCCGACGTGTAGACAATGGTTGCGATGTCGTCCTTGGTGAGGGCCTCCGAGCGGGCGAGGACGCGATCACGCGGGGTGGCTGCACCGTCGGCGATGAGGGTGTCAATGGCCTCGGAGTCCAGGGAGAGGACGTGCGTGTTGTCCCGGTGTTCTCTTTCGGCGGCCGCGCGAACGATCTCCGCCATCGACACGGTCTCGGTGACGATCAGGTTGACGTCCGCGTCGACGAGGATGTGGGCGACTTGGTCGATCGAGCTGGTCTCGTAGATGGGGACGGGCACCAGGGCAGCCGCCCAGCAGGCGAAGTCAAGGAGCGTCCACTCGTAGCGGGTACGGCTCATGATTGCGACCCGGTCGCCCGGCTCGAGGCCTTGCGCGATGAGGCCGGCGGCGACTGCGTGGACCTCGTCGTAGAACTCGCGCGCCGTGATGGATCGCCACGTGTCACCGATGCCGACCTTGCGCAGAATCAGCGGGCGGGTCGCGCCGCGCTGCACGCGCTCTTGAGCAGGTGGGGGATCGTCGTGTGCTCGTCGATGCGCACCATGACGGGTGCGTGCCATTCGAGGGCTTCGGTGGTCGTCTGCGCCCGCGTTGTCTCATCGTCGTTGGACGAGGCCGGGGTTTCCTTCGTGGTCATGCGTGCTCCATGGAGGCTTGAGTGAGCGCCACCGGGCGAGGCCTGAGTGGCGCAATAATACTGGCCCTATCCTACGCGCCGGTAGGGTGGGGGAGCGGAGCCGTCTTTAGGGGTGGCTGCAAGCCCTTCGGGTGGCGTGCTTTGGATGTTCCGTGGTCAGCGCTGACGTTGGAAGGATTCGAGGGCTTGTGTGAGTGCTTCTTCTAGTGTGAGCCGGGACTGACGCGTGGGAGAGAAGCGAGAGGATGACGACGCTGTCGTCGGTCACGAGGAAGCCGATGAGGAGGGTCTTGCGGAATCCGATGATGCGCATTCCCGGGTGATGCAGTGAGAAAGCTTGGCCGCGTAGTGGGAAGTCGGGAAGCTGTTCGATGTAATCCGTCAGCGCCCGCATGTAGTTGCGGGCTGTGACTTCGGAACCGCTGATGGACGCGATGGATCGCCGAAGTTCTCTGAACTGTTGCCGAGCTTGGCTGGTCACGACCAGGCGAAAGCGTTGCCCGGTCATTTCAGCCCCAGGTCAGCGCGGATGTCGTCGAGCGTGTAGACATCGTCTGGGTTCTCCTCGTAATCGCGAACAGCCTGAGCGAGGTCTTCTTGCAGCCATCGGTCCAGTTCGTCTCGTGTTCGGCGGTCGCGACGTTCCTCAAGGGCCTCCATTGCCTCCTCGTAGAAGGCGGGGGAGACCAGGACCGCTCGGGTCTGCGCGCCGCGTGAGCGAAGCTCGACGGGTTCGACTTGGGCGGCAGCGATGTACTGAGCCTGGTTCTGGCGAAACTCGGAGAGTGTAGCGGTTGACATGTACTAATTGTACAAGTTGCTAGCAGCTTGCGTGTTATTTCGTGGTTGAATCTTCATGACTGTGGCCGCCAGAACGACGTGATGCCCTGCTTCTCTGTTGAATGAACGCGTTGAGGAGTTCGTAGTTGAAGGGCTTGGTCCAGGGTTGGCGGGCGAGCATTGTGCCGAAGTCCGTGCCGTGCTCGCGCATGACTTGCTCGAAACGGATCATGGTGGCGCGCTCGGGGGCCATCGCCATGTGCTTGGACGCGGCCGAGAACCCGATGATGTACGTCCCATGGCGGGTGAACATCGGCATGATTCTAGGCAATGCCTGACTCGAGCTTCGGGTAGGTGAGTCCCACCCACACCACTACGTCTACCATCCGCTCGCGGTTGTCGGCGTCGTGGATGGTCGCCAGGAACTCGTCGAGCCTTGAGATAGCCATACCGTTACCCTAACAACGCCTATACACATCTGCGACACGCGTGGTGACGGAAGCCTTGATATTCGGCGCTGCACCACCACCTGATGTGCGAATGGGGGTCGCCCGTGGGAACCCACGGGCGACCCCCAGCAGTCTAACGATCAGCTCTTGCGCTTAGCAGGAGCTTCGCCCCGCGGATTGTCCGCGCGTCTGGACGCGCTCTGGGTGTGCACACCCGTTTGTTTCGTTCCAGGAGAGTTACCGTCCGACAGGTGTCTTTGCGGCGGCGTCAGTGCCGTTTGCAGCGCCGCATCTTCTCTGCGGCCTACTTGCGTCGATGAGGACTAAAACCCTCGCAATTGGATGGTTGACATCGTGTTTGCTTTAGATCCGTTTGCAAGGAATGGACAGATACGATAACGAAGACTGGGCCTGGCTGGGGAGTTGATAAAAGCGTAGAAGATGCAAACCCTCTCCGATGCCACTAATAGTGGCGTTCCGTTGCAGAGCAGACAACTGTGAATTGTAGTGAGTAATTCCATCGCGATATGACTCGCCTGCAGTGCCTCACGGACATCGCAAGGGCGGAGTGAAACCATCTGTACCTTGGGCACTTAATCTATTGCTAGAGGACGTCAACGTCTCATCTATGCGCGAGGAGAACACGCAATGAGTGAGACTCTGTCAGAACCCGAGCATCAGATGCTCGACACCAGAAGAGACAAGGTTGCTGGCGGCGCCAGTAAGTACGGGGGGACCCCACGTCGTGAAGATGGTCCCACAGTAAGACCAGAAATCCTTCCGCTCCTCCTCGTTCGTGATACTCGTTCCGAGGGTGAGCGCTGTGCCAGCCGCCTGCGTGCTTAGTGCGCGAAGCGCGACAACATCTACGTCTTCTCCGTTGAGGAGATCAAGACAGCGTGCGACCAGGTATCGCAGGTAGCCAAGAGCGTTCTCGGGCAGACCGGTGGGTTGCTCGGTGATGTAGGCCTGCATCTTCTTAAGGGCATCTAGAAGGGCATCGCGAGCCTTCGAGGTGAGGGGCGCGGGCAGAAGGCCCTGGCTGGCAACGTCCTTACCGATGTAGCGGATCATCGAAATCTTGAGGTCGTCGAAGGTGACACGAACGTTGTCCCAGTTGCTGGTGCGGAGCAGGAGAGTTTGGTGAATCTCGTCGAGAAGATTGAGTGCGGCTTCATCAGCGCCACTCGCACGAGCGAGTTCTTTGGCCTCGAAGAGGGTCTGCAATAATTGGGCGTGGAAGTCGAGCCACTCGCCGTCTCCCGCGAGGGACATGAGTGCCGAGGTATAACACTCGTTCGTAGAGTCGAGTGCTTCGAGATGTGAAGCAAGATCTTCAAAGGGGGTTGTTGCTCATATGTCGAATAATAGCCTGCCCGGAGGTGATTCAAGGGTCATCTGTGAGGGGTGACCTTAAAGCACTGGGTTTTTTGAATCGTTCGTTTTGAGAGGGATATTCTGAGTATCTCGGTTCTTCTGGGTTGATTGCTAGTGCTCGGGTGTTGCGGGTTGAGGTCCTTGATTGATGAGCGGACTTCTGCCCCCCGCGATCTTCAAAGGACCTCGATAATGTCTGGCCCTACCCTGCTGCTGCTCCGCGTCGCTTGACCGTTGTGATCGGTGTGATCTGCTCGTCGACTTGGAGGGCTTCCATCTGATGAGCGTAGCTCGCACCTCACAGGCTCTGGTGCTCGACATAGAGTCCTGTGATTGCCTTGCTGGCTGCCCTGGGTATGGGCTGAATCGCTCAAGGCCACGGACGCGTGGTGGTGGAGGTGATCGACGCGCCCTGGGCCGGGGTCCCGGCGCGGATCCGGTGGTTTAAGCGACGCTGGATATGCCGCGAACACGCCTGCCAGATCGCGACCTTCACTGAGCAGAACCACTCAGTGTGCGCCCCCAGGGCGCGTCTGGGCGCCCGGGCGATCCGCTGGGCGATCCGACAGTTGCGTTTCGAGGGAGCTACTATCTCGGGGCTGGCCCGCCAGTTAGGAACCACGTGGAATACCGTGTGGTCCCACATCAAGCCGTGCCTGCAAGCCGCATCTGATGACCCCGCCCATTTCGCAGGCGTGCGGGTACTGGGGGTTGATGAGCATGTGTGGCATCACCAGGACCGACGCCGACGAGGGCCCCGTGAGCGGCTCTTCATAATTGGGGGTGTAGTTGGGGTTTGAATCCTCCGGTTTCGAGGAGTGCTCGAGTGATGTAGTGGGTGAGGTTTCGGAATCCGAGGGCGGAGCCGCGTAGGTGTTCGAGGCGTCCGTTGATGGCTTCGGTGGGGCCGTTGCTGGTGTGGGGGTTATCGAAGTAGGCCAGGATGTCTGTGGCTCGGCGTTTGAGTGTCCTACCTAGCGTGGTGAGCTCGGTGAGGGAGGAGGGCACGCTTGTGGAGGTGAGGCGCGTGATTTCCTCGTGCATTAAAGTTTTGCCCCCACGCGCGTTGGATGAGCGGTAGGCGTCGATAATGTTCTGATAGGCGCTCCAGGTGACCTCGAGTGCGACGTGCTCGTCGTTGGAAAACAGGTCGAGTATCTGGTACTGCTGACGCGCGGTGAGTAGGCAGGATCTGGCGTATAAGCATCCTGCGGGCCTTGTAGAGGGGATCTGTGGCCCGACCGCGCCGATGGTGGAGTTCTTGCTGAATGCGCCGACGACACTCATCCAAGGCGTTGCCAGCGAGATGTACGACGTGGAAGGGATCCATGACCGTGGTCGCGCCGGGGAGTTCTTCGGCGGCAGCGCTCTTGAACCCGGTGAATCCATCCATAGCGACGATCTCGATACGCTCACGCCACGTGTCGGGCTGGGAGGCCAACCAGGTTTTGAAGACCTTTTTGGAGCGGCCCGAGACCATATCCAAGAGTCGGGAGGGACCGCGGCGGTCGCGGATGGGCGTCAAGTCCAAGACGACGGTGACATATTTGTCGCCGTAGGGGGTGTGGCGCCACACGTGTTCATCCACGCCAATGACACGCACGCCTTCACACCGGGTCGGGTCGTTGATGAGCGCGCGCTCTCCTTCGGCCAGGACAGCAGTGTTAGCGGCTCTTCCAGGACACGCCCAGGGCCTGGGCGATACGCGCCACCGTCAGATGGTGGACGACCAGCCCAGTGAGCGCCCAGCGCACCGCCGCCCGTGAGAGCTTGGCGCGCGGATCGGCCGCTTGGCTCATGTCCTGGCGCCACACGTGAGCGCACTCTGGGCACCGGTAGCGGCGCACGCTCACGTGCAAAATCGTGGGGCGCCACCCGTAAGGTTCGTGCGCCAAGCGCCTGACTACCGTGTCACGCGCCTCGCCCTGGCACCCGCAGCGGCGACACCACCGATCCTCACCAACGATGCGGCATGCCAACACTGCGTGGTCTGGCTCAATGCGCTGGCCGGTTACTTCCAGGCCCAGGTCATCCAGGCGCGTGAACGCGCTCAGGTCAGGGCGATCAAAGGTAGTATTGGCCATGTCGAGGTCTTTCGGATGGACGGTGTAGGAATCTCCATCATCGAAAGACCTCGACCCCTACACAACCACGACACGCCCAACCCCACCCACCACACCTACACCCTCAAATGCGAAGAGCCCCGTGAGCTCACCGGCATCGTGGACCTGACACGCGGGGAGGATCACCCCACAGCCCGCTTGTTGGACCTGGTCCCAGGAAGGTCTGGCACCGTGTACAAGAACTGGTTGGCCGAGCGCGGAGAAGACTTCCGTGCAGGGGTGCAAATCGCGACTCTGGATCCCTTCCAGGGATACAAGAACGCCATTGATGACCAGCTCCAAGACGCCACCAGCGTGCTCGATGCCTTCCATATCGTCAAGCTCGCTGGCGACGCTCCAGGTGAGGTGCGACGCCGCGTCCAGCAAGACACCCTGGGTCACCGCGGATGCAAGGGTGACCCCCTCTACCAAATCCGCAATCTTTTGCAGGCCTCACGCCACAAGCTCACCCCACGTCAACAAGAACGACTCCGAGAGGCCTTCACGGCAGATGAGGCGCACATCAGTGTCGAAGTTGCCTACCTTCACCGGGCAAGTGCGCGATGTCTTCCACCAAGACACACCCACCCAAGGCCGACGCCTGGCCGCACACCTCATCGAGCCCCTACCAACGTGTCCCATCCCCGAAATCGCCCGACTGGGTCGGACCCTACGCAAATGGAAGGACGCACTCGACGCCTACTTCGACACAGGCAGAGCCAGCAACGCACCACACCGAAGCCATCAACAGACGTTATCGAACTAGGAAGACGCACCGCCAGAGGCTACCGCAACCCCAGCAACTGCCAACTCCGAATGCTCCTCATCGCAGGAGGCCTAGACGCCTCCACCCACACTCAACTATGAAGAGCCGCTAAAAGTGCGGGGTGGACCTTCTACTTATCCCAGTGAGTTTTAAATAGTTTTTTGCAATGTCAAGATTCTCGTCTATGGAATGCCTAATAGTGTCCATGTTGCCAAGTATAACCTGTGGTCTTTTGTTGATCCAAAACCATAGGATGAAGAAGTAAGTTACTATGAAGGCGTAGAAATTGCGGCATATGTGCGCACCTTTGCTGCGCTGCTTATAAATGGCGAAAATGAATCGCCGTGATAACGCTCATTTCTTATTGTCCATAAGTACAGAAGAATTAAAATCTGTGAGCATGAAGTCGCATTTAGAGTGAAGTGTTTGTGAATGCCGAGTGTTAGCTCTTCCCCTTGTAGCGCTTTCCGGATTAGAGCGGCCCCTTTGCGTCGTTCACTGCTTGTGTCGTTGACGTATCGTGACCTCAAATAGTCGATAAATATCGAGGCATTGCTATTATTTTTGCATAAAGTGGTGATCCTAGAATTGGCGCGCGATGTGTGGTGTCTCACCATATTAGTTATGAGAACTTTAAATAAGTGTTCACAAGCTTGCATGGGAATGCCTGCTGCAAGTATGCCGATTAAATCGGGGTCGATCAGCGAGGCGTAATGCGCGAGGCGATCTGTAATCCTTGCCGCATTCGTGCCGGAATAGTGTACCTTGGTTTCGAGTTCGAATGCTTTCCATGCTGAATCGAAAGCAATGTCGGGTCTTGAAGGAAGCATGTCAAATGCGTCAATAAGGTAACTCACTTCTCGTTGAAAGTTGACATCGTCATCTGCAAGTAGTCTTACAGGTTTGAAGAGTGCTGGGCAGCTTTGTGTAAGCTCGCGAAAGCGCTTCTCAGTACTGAATAGAGTGCGCGGCTCCTGAACCCCCTTATCTGCCCACTCGTTGATTATCTGAAGACGTGTCTCGCGGTGAGAGCACTTTTCCTTATGCATTAAAGAGGTTCCTACTTTGTGGTTGGGTACTTGTTGATGAAGTAAAGAGGTTTAGTGCTCTAAAATACGTTCCTCAGAATGACTTTCTGTTAATGATCAGAGGAGGTCTAGCTATCTGTCACCAGTTCTAGAAAATCATTGTAAAGATAGTCATCATCTTCGTCACGTTTGCCTTCGGAATGTAGCCACTCTGCAAGTATGCGCCACTCTGTGCGAGCTTCTTTGTTTGTGGCATTCCCATTAAATATGCTGCATAGAATTGCTTCACTGCGACCAGCTCTTCGAACCTGATTCCACTTATTTTCCTGAATGGCATTGCGAAGATTTGCGACGTTGTCTGGTGAGAGTGACTCGCTATATTGTTCAAGTCTGCTAAGGTTATTCTCTGCTGTGCGAAACGTTGACGAACGTTTCACGTGGTCTATTATGGTCGGTATAAACATATTGTGACTAATTGTATCTTCAAGGGCAATGTCTAGCTGCTCAGTTGTCAGTTCAGACAATGCAATATTGCGAATCTTATTCACTTCGTTGTTGACCATTGTCTCGCAGACAAAGAACCCCTCATTTACTAGCGTTTCTGATTTGCAGTGATCTAGTAGTTCCAATAATCTTGATTTTGCCGTCTTAGGAAATGCTCTCCAGAATGCGGGAGTTCCACCGTATGCTCCACTTGCTCGAATGAGTTGAGGATCCTCCAGCATTCCTGATGTTTCCCAAGCTTCAAGAATCGAAGATAGGCTATTTTCAAATTCTAATGGAGCCTCCTTAATTATTGCCAATGCTGAACCGAGTGCTCGCCTTGCGATCTGTTTATTTCCTTCAGGTGGGCGAATGCTCTGCTTGATTAGTAGTATAATCATATTTCTTCTTGCACTCTTACGTGCTTGATGAAAGAACCTTTCAAGAAAATAATCACCGTCATTTGGCCATGACTCTCTGTTCATCTCTTCTTCGAGCATGGATAATAGGCGTTTACCGGCAAGTGGTCGCTGTGAAAATACGGCGCGACTTGCTGTTACTAAGTGGGCCCGAACTGCTTCTGCGTCTGGGATGAAGAGGTCGCTTTCGTTTATAAATCCAGGGTGAGCGCAGAGGTTTCGATCTTCGTTCAGGCGCTCGAGTTCAACTATTTCCCTTGGTAAAAGGATTTGTAGAGACTTACTTGCGGCTTTGAGAATGTTTCTCTCGTATTCCTGAACCTTAGAGACGGTCTGATTATTCAGTGCTCTGTCGAGGTTTTCAATAATACTTTTTGCTTCTCCGTCACCGGCTTCTGCTAAGGTGCGTATCTTTCCTGTGAGGTCAGTTACGACGGCGGTCCAAAGTGATACAATCGCAGCTCGGTAAGCGCCGGCTTCATAACACTTTACTACTTCGGTTATAAGTGGACGGATGTGTTTATTATCAATGTCATGCTGTATCTGTTCAAGGTCTTTTAAAGCCATTACTTGCAACCTCGCTTGTGTATATGTGGTGATGAGACATGTCATTATCAACACTATGCTGTGATCGATGGCACGTTCGTTACCCTATCATGAGTTTGTCAGTGTAATGTGAGTCTGCCGCCGCAAGGCTTAGATTGTGATGTTTGTGACAAGGTGGTTTAGTAGTGGTGATCGTGCATGTTTTCGGTACGTGATGTTTGTGTGGAGTAGGTGCCTGTCGGAGGTTTAACTTGTTTGGCTTCTAACGTTGGTGGTTACGGTGAGGGCGTAGTATCACCCTTCTCTGATTTGCGTGGCTAGCGCAGATTCGGTTCGTGTTCTGTTGAGGGGTGCGACCTCATCGGAATAGCCTATTGACTTGCCCACATTACGAGTGTTGCTCGTAGTCGCTCAACACATCAGAACAGATCTACAATGGTTGTTCCGTCCCGTTTTGAACGCTTTTCCAGGCGTTTCCCTTACCGTCGGGTGGGTAGCAAGATCCTCGTCGAAAGCGACTTACGCTGTGTGTCCTGTTGTTTCGTAGCGTCGACATGACGGTTGTTAACCGCCTTCCGGTCCATTGCGGAAAGGCAGAAGCTGCTAGGGGGC
>BNJU01002611.1_pt1 | contig 31265 bp, 48 predicted proteins | sample 8539281 | NCBI WGS metagenome assembly BNJU01 (sample SAMD00202456, study PRJDB9452) | human saliva metagenome | isolation source: human saliva | place: Japan
GGACACCAACACATTTCAATAACATCTGACACCATACGGTTGTCAGCCCACCGCCGATTCCTGCTCATCTGCTGGCATGATCGTACTTATCCGCTGGGCTGTTTCACCCATCCGCCGGGCACAAACAGACCGATGAGTGAAATGAAACAAACACCACGACGTCATCACTTTCTTGAGTTGCCCGCTGCACGCGCAGTGCCGATCCCCGGGTTGCGCCCCGACGCCGACGCCGCCACGCCTCAGCCACCGCAGACCCCGCGGGCAGGCCCAGCAGCAAGACCGGAGCTGCCTGATGCCGCCGCCGTCGAAACCTGCACAGCCAGGTCGCGTCGGCCATACCGGCCCGGACTGGCGCCAACGATGTCAGCATCTCTTCTCAACACCCTATAATGCCCTCACCAGCCAGACCCAGCAACCGCGTTCGACACTGAACCGACCTCCGGCAACAATCAACAGCCAACTGGCTTAATTCCATGAACTGTCATCGTTTATGCGCTGGCGATCAGCGTTCTCGATAGCGAACCATCTGTAACCATTACGCCAGTTGCCAGCATCATACGTCGATTATCCTTACGTTACACCAGTCATATCGTAGGTGGCTGGAAGGTAACCGTGAGCGAGTCTTGGCATCTCCGCCGCATCATCTCACCGCGGCCCGGACCTCAGCATACCGGCTGACACCACAAGCACCAGGCCGCCGTCGCCGAACGCGGAGTCAATATCGCCGCTCAGGTCACATCATCTTTCCAGTTGTCAGCCGACCAGGTGTCTGCGTACTGTGCCGATCGCAGGAAAGTCCTGCACCGCCAGAGTCACCATCTCCAGTTCGAACAACAGAATCAGCCACCAGGTACCGAAATACAGCAGCCGGTCACCATTCGTGCTGAATTGTTGTCAGTTCGACACCAACAGCCGTCGCGCCACAACGCCCGTCAAACAGCGCCCAGTCCGGCTTGTCCAGCCTGAGTTGCGAGTCTCCAAACATCATCGTCGTCACCAACCAGCACAAACCAGCATCCTCAGGCAAACCCAGTCCGTCTCGGCACCCCCATACTTGTTAGCCACCGTCACATCACGTCTCCGCAGAGCGCCGTCGTCCAGGACACGCTCGTCACGTTATTACCCAGAGCGGGTGACAACGTTTTGAAAGAACCGTCATTCATAGCAACACCAGTCAGCGCGACGACCGGTTGACGCGTCGTGGTGACGATCGTTAAAACCACCAGTTGCTTGAAATTGCCCAGCCATCAACTTCGTTGTCTTTCCCATGGTTCGTCTTTCCCCATGGTATTGATGATTCAGTTACCTGAATGGTGCCGCCGATGCTGGCCGCCGACTTCAGAAAGACGTCCAACAGGAGCCTGTTCATTGATTATTTCCGAAATTGCGCAGAATATCTCTTCTGTTTGTCTTTTTCATAACGCCATTTTAATCAACAAAGTTGGCGAGAAAGAATGAATCAAGAGGGATTATTCTGCACCCAGCTGCACACGACAATCCAAAATGAACGAAACCACTAATTTGATGGACACGTTCTTCCCAAGTCAGCACCGGCCGGCGCATCATGGCGGCACTCATTTCAAGTGCTAAGTCATCAATGCCATGGGAGGAAGAAGAGGAAGAAGACGGAAACCCATCATGGGAAGACTAGCAGAGAGTTATTAACAAACAGAACAAAGTAACAATGAAGAAGACAATGAGACAACATTCATTCACCACACGACTAACATTCTTAGCAGTCGTGTTCGGCATAGCGATGGTATTTGCTTCCTGTGCTAACGAAGACGTGGCACAGAACCCAACCAACCCAAATGAAGATAACGACAAGAACCTAACGACTTTCGTAGCAGGCGACGAGACAAAGACTCGCACATCACTAGATTACAATAGCAGCGACTTCTCTGGGAGGCAGGCGATTATATCTACGTAAAGGACGACAACGTGCGTATTGCGGAAGAGCAGCAATGCCCCAACCAGTAAGGTAGCTTCTTTTAAGTATAAAGTACCGGGCAAGTTTACAGAACACAAGTTATAAGGTTTATTACTTGGGTAAGAATAGTAACGGCAGCCAAGTAACGATTTCTACTGCTCAAACACAGACAAAGCCAGATAATACAGAGCACTTTGGTACAGCAGGCGACTATGGCACAGCAACAGCAACTAAGGTATCAGGCAAGCAACAATTTGCTTTTGAATTAGAGCATCAGCCAGCTTACCTTGTCTTCCAGCCTTACACAAGTAACACACTCCTGCATAACTGTTACTTGACTGGGGTAGAGGTAACTTGATAACGATATTGCAGAGACTTATACAGTCAACACAAGTACAGGTGCCCTTACAAGTTCAGCTGGTAGCAAGAAGATTGTCTTGACCACAAGCGGCAGTAGTAGCAATCCAAAACGGTCTTCCCACTGACCAATAACTCAGCCATGTAACCACAAATGGTGCTTCATGGTTATCAAGCTCAGGTACTCATACTTTAAAAGTCCGTTACTGGGTAAAGGATAATGCAACGGGTACAGAGGGTACTATTACAAAGACTCTTCCTTCTACAGTTTACGCTTCAAATACCTACTACGATATGAAAGCAAACCTTAACGTAAAGGATTACGATGGTAATCATTATTATATGTGGGATGCACAGCAACAATATTGGTATGGTTACGAATGGACACAGCACTTGTCAGGAAACACTGGTCAGCCAACACTAAACAGTAACAGATCCTTAAATTACGCCCAGAACAACAGTGATGTGTCTCGTTGGTACCACGAAGGAGGTGGTTCAGGTCGCTTCGACGCTACCCAGAGTTGCGCAAGTCTTCCTAACGCTAATGAGATGTCTCGTATTGCATGTACGGTAGATCCTCGTTGGGATAGAGATGAGTTATGGACTACAATGGGGCATTTATATAAAGGTGGCATGTGGTTTAAGAAGAGTCTGTGCTAGCAGGCAGAGCATCATTACAACACCGAGAAATCTTCCGACGGTATAACCGACTTGCGTACAACGTACAAGGACTACGACAACAGCAATAGTAGTATCAACAACTCCGGTCTCCCTTCTGCTGCTGATGCAGGTAATTACTTCTACCTGCCCGCCTTGGGTTACTACCCTCTGGTCAGCTGAGCTCACTGGCAGCATCGGCTACTATTGGTCGTCGTGGCGTTAACCTGCCAGCTACTACGCGTACAGCCCTGACCTTCAAAAAGTGGTGGCGTCTACGTGGAGTACGACGACCGCGACAACGGGTTCAGGGCAGAGGCGTTTCAGTAGTCCGTGCGCTTGTTCGTAGTCTGTTTTGTACCCAGCGAATGGGTAGAGTTGTACCCAGCGAATAGTACGATCGTACCCAGCGAATGGGTGGAGTCTACCCAACGGGCAGGGATGATACCCAGCAGCTGGGTACAAGACGACCCAACCGCTGAGTATAAAACACATGAAAAAGACATCAAAATAGTTATTATGAATATAATGTTTAATTTAAATATGATTCAAAATGATTGAATTCAAAGTTGCGCCTCGTAAAGGCGACAATGGGAAAAATGAAAGGCAAGACGGTATATTGCTCGTACCGAAAGGGCAACAGAAGATCTCGCCCGAAATGGTGTTGGAACGCATTGTTCGTAGACCTCATTGACAGAGGGCGATGCATGAAACGTGATTATTACGCTGCGTAACATTATCTCGACTGTGCACGCATGGGGACTGAGCAGATCTCGGCGACATCTTTCTCTTTGCGTGTCAATGTTCCTCGAAGATGGAAGAAGAAACGAGAAGGACGTAGTGCTAAGAGCCCTCAAAGTCCGAGGTTGACATTGACTTGGAAGAGTCCGGTGCGCAAGGCGTTAAAGGAGTTGCAGGTGGATGTGGATAATCCTGCGAGGAGGAAACAGAAAAGCCTCACTCCCGGCTCTTCTCCGAATGGAGAGGGAGTGAAGAGAACCCTGGACCGGTGGTAGGATAGAAAGCCTCCTGAAGTTCAAGAGGATGTGGCTATTTTGACACCCTCTTTTTCGTTGATGAACTTATACGTGCAAAGCAATCAAGAAAAAGCTCCTAAGCTTTTTGATAAATGCTACTAACCCGTCTGCAAAAAGTATAAAAGCACTCAAGGGAAGAATTTCTTTCTTCTTTCATTCTCTCAATCAAAGAAGATTTAGTAACTTTTGCAGACATTAAAACGCAAGTTTATGGTTAAGAAGATTTTTAAAATAATACGTTGGGTATTTGCATTGGCTTTCATATCCTCCATATTGATGGTTGTTGCTTATCGATTCATTCCCGTTTATTTCACACCCTTGATGATTGGACGTTGCTTTGAACAAATGGGCAAGGGAGAATCTATAAAACTCTATCATCATTGGATATCTTTAGACGAAATGCCAAAGTCAATGCCTGTTGCAGTGATGGCAAGCGAAGATCAGCGTTTCTTGACACACCATGGTTTCGATTATCAAGCTATTGAGCAGGCGGCAGAAGAGCACCTTAAAAAGGGAAAAAAGTTACGGGGTGGATCAACGATCTCACAACAAACAGCTAAGAATGTGTTCTTATGGCAAGGACGTTCGTGGTTAAGAAAGGGACTTGAAGTTTATTTCACTTTCTTGATAGAGACACTTTGGGGTAAACAACGCATTATGGAAGTTTACCCTAAATTCTATTGAGATGGGTGATGGTATATATGGAGTACAGGCTTGTGCAGAACAGAACTTCGGTATGGAGGCAATGCAATTAAATCGTCGTGATTGTGCGTTGATAGCAGCAACGTTGCCTAATCCTCGTCGGTTCTCTTCAAAGAATCCTGGACCTTATATGCTGAAGCGAGTTAAGCAGATAGAGCATCAAATGACTTTCATCCCTGCTTTCCCTGAAGAACATTAGGCTTTTAAGGGTGAAGGTTGTAATTGTTTATTCACTTAGAGTTACTTTATATCACATCATATAGTTATAAATGACAGATCAAGAGAGAGAGGAACAAATCCTTGCTACATTAAATACTAGTCAGCGTGAAGCCGTAGAATATTGCACTGGACCTTCTTTAGTCATCGCAGGTGCTGGGTCGGGGAAGACAAGAGTTCTAACTTATAAGATTGCTTACCTACTGAGTAAAGGGCTGAAGCCTTGGAATATTCTTGCGCTAACTTTTACCAATAAGGCAGCAAGAGAAATGAAAAAAACGTATAGCACAGGTCACATCTTTAAGGGATGCTCGACAGCTATATATGGGTACGTTCCACTCTATCTTTGCTCGAATCCTTCGAAGAGAAGGGGAGGTGATTGGTTTCAATGGTAACTTTACCATTTATGATGAAGCAGACTCCCGTTCATTGCTAAAGAATATTATCAAAGCATTGGATCTCAATGATAAGATTTATAAGCCAGCGACGGTACATAATGTGATATCCAATGCAAAGAATCGTCTGATAACTGCCTCTGAATATGCTGAAGACCGTGCTGCAATAGAACGAGATAGAAGTGCAAAGATGCCAGCTATTAGTATGATTTACAAGGCGTATGAAGCTAGGTGTAGACAGGCTAATGCAATGGACTTTGATGATATCCTACTTTATACTTATATCCTCTTCCGAGATCATCAAGAAGTTAGGAATAAGTATGGAGAGCAGTTTGAATACATTTTAGTTGATGAGTACCAAGACACAAACTATGCTCAGGTGAGTATTATTAGTCAGTTGGCAGAGATACATAGACGTGTCTGTGTGGTTGGAGATGATTATCAGAGTATTTATTCCTTCCGTGGTGCAAAATATTGATAATATCCTCGACTTTAAGAATAAGTTTGATGAGGCTAAGCTCTTTAAGTTAGAGCGTAATTATCGTTCAACTCAACTTATCGTACAGCTGCTAATTCGCTGATGAAGCACAATGAACGCCAAATCCCCAAGAATGTCTATTCAAAAGAAGATGAAGGAGATAAGGTATTGTACAAACCTTTAGTTACAGTGATCGTGAAGAGGCAATGGTAGTTGCAAAAAGAACTGAAGCGTATTAAGCACATGGATGATTGTGATTACAGCAACTTTGCTATCCTTTATCGTACAAATGCACAGAGCCGCGCCTTTGAGGATGAGTTTCGTAATCAAGGTATTCCTTATAAGATTATAGGTGGACTCTCTTTCTATCAACGCAAGGAAATTAAAGACATCATTGCTTATTTCCGATTAGTGACTAATCCTAATGACGAAGAAGCATTCAGGCGCATCATTAATTATCCAACGCGTGGTATTGGAGATACGACAGTAAAGAAGATTATTGATTGTGCACAGCTAAATGGAGTTTCATTATGGGAAACCATCATGGACCCCGTTACTCATGGGCTGAATGTGAATAAAAGGTACAATGACCAAACTCTTTACCTTTAGAGCATTAATCAGCGAATTTATTAAGGATGTTGCACAAACAGATGCTTATACGCTCGGTTGTAAGATTATTGAAGAAAGTGGTATAAAGGCAGACTTGATGTTAGGGAGTGAGCCAGAAGACTTGGCACGTAGAGAGAACTTAGCAGAGTTCATGTCTGCTTTGCAAGGTTTTGTTGATACTAATCGTGAAGAGGGGAGAGAAGAGAATGTTTATTTGACGGATTACTTACAGGAGGTTGCACTCTATACTGATGCAGACAAAGAGGACGATAATGCGCCGAAAGTAACATTAATGACAATTCATGCAGCAAAAGGATTAGAGTTTCCAACGGTCTTTGTTGTTGGATTGGAAGAAAACATATTTCCGAGTCCAATGTCATCTGACTCAAAACGAGGACTTGAGGAAGAACGTCGCCTTCTTTATGTTGCAATTACACGTGCAGAGCGTCATTGTATTTTGACAAATGCAAAGAATAGATTTCGCTTTGGAACGATGCAAATTGATTCTCCTAGTCGCTTCTTGAGAGACATTGATGCTTCGTTACTTCATGTGGAGGATAGTGCTTCCGGGTTATTGGGAGAGAATCGTCGCAGATTACCTTGGGATGAGGATGCTAACGAGGGATTTAGTAGTAATTGGAGAACTCGCTCGAATGATAACTTCCGTGAATACGAGCCTAATAAAGCCTATACGGGTAGTCGACCTTGGGGACAAGAGTATCATCAGTTAGGTTCTCGATATCAAAACTCTAATCCAGTAGCCAGTCAGTTTAGAGCAGATCCTAAACCGAAGATAACAGAACGCAAACGTCCTGAAGTAACTGTTGATCCATTGTCCGCACGTACTAAGCAGAGGTTACTTGCTGAGGGCGGTAATTTTAAAAGGTTATCTTCTGCTATGACGAATGGTGGTCGTACAATGCCTTCTACAGGAAATAGTAATGCTACATCTCTAAGCGTTGGAGCTACAATAGAGCATCAGCGTTTTGGAGTAGGGGAGATTGTTAGTCTTGAAGGACAGGCGAGAATGCCAAAGCCACAGTTGACTTTCGTAATGCTGGTAGAAAGCAACTACTTCTTAAATTTGCTAAGTTTAAGGTTATCTAATCTTGATACCTTATTGAGGTTAAACACCTCGGTATAGGACTGAGGGTACCTCATAATAGAACCTTGAAACTATGTGTTTAGAACCCTGTTTGCGCTCTTTGTCTAATAGGTTTCGAATTCTTTATCATCGTTCCATTCCTTTTCTCATGCGTCTTGCGTCTTTTTATCCGTATCTTTTATTAGTCTCACCATGATGAAAATCTTGTGTCTCATCGTGATGAAACCAGTGTCTCTTCACTGATGAAACTTGTGTCTCATCACGATGAAACTAACTTTATATGCGTGTATAAATGATGCAACACGTTAGAAAGGAATGGGAACAGGGTGATAAAGAATGCTGGAACAGGTGGAAAACGATTCGCAAACAGGGTGAGAAAAACTGGGTGAACCTGTCATAAATATTAGAACAACCATGAATGGTCTCCTTAGAAAAAGGAGAACTAAGGCAAAAAAAGATAGCTTTTCTTGTGAGAGTCAAATTATTATTATACCTTTGCAAGCACAAAAAGACACATTATTGATGTTTCTCTTTATGAAACATAACAATTCATAAGATATAATTTTCTACATATATCATATATGTTAAGCAAAGAAGAACTATTAGAGAAAGATGTTTCTGAGCTTGAGACTATTGCTCAGGAATCTGGTGCCGTCTATTCAAAAAGGCGATGACAAGGATAAGCTAGTTTATGCTATTCTTGATCGACAGGCAGAAGAGATTAGTTCTGCTCATCCCATGGAATCAAAAACGTAAACGTACAAGGATTGCACGAAAAAGATACAGATAGGGTCTATTCCGTGCATGGTGATGAGGGGGAGAATTTCGATGTACAGAAGAATAAACCTACGGGGGATGTACAGACTTCTCTTTTTAAAGACGATGAAACGCCTGTAGCCGTAAGTAAAACTAAGAAAACACCTGAAGAGATACTTGCATCTATTCCTAAACATCGCGGAAGAAAGTCAAAGGCAGAGCTTGAGGCTATTGCAGCTGCTGAAGCTGCACTTAAAAGCTAAGCAAGAACAAGAGGCTAAGGCACAGGAGTCTAATGATCAGGAGATAGATAAATCTCTAGTTGAGGATACAACGACTAATACAATGGATGAAGATTTTATTCCAGAAGACCATTTCTCTGATAGTCCTGCACAGGAAGATACTGAGAATAAGAGGGAGCTATTAGCTCGCCTACAAGAGAAGGTGAATGCACATAATAATACGGAGATAAGTCCTGATGGTGTATGGGCTGGAGACCCAGGCGATGGTACAGACTTCATCCCTATAGTCGATATTCCTGTTGAAGATCAAGGAGCTGTGCCTAACTATGATATGTTTGACCAGCCAACAATGCCAATGCAAGGCTCTTCGATTCCTGCGGTATATGATAACCCAGCGGTCAATAATGGAGAGGCTTATGACTTCTCTAACATCATAAAGGCTAACGGAGTGTTGGAAGTAATGCCTGATGGTTATGGTTTCTTGCGCTCAAGCGATTACAATTATCTCTCATCACCGGATGATGTATATGTTTCGAATACTCAAATCAAGCAATATGGTCTTAAAGACGGGTGATGTTGTAGAATGCTTTGTTCGTCCTCCACATGCCGGAGAGAAGTACTTCCCATTAACAAGCATTGATATGATTAATGGAAGGAAACCAGCCGAAGTACGTGATCGCATACCGTTTGAGCATCTTACACCACTCTTCCCTGAAGAGAAGTTTACACTTTGTAATGATCTAAAGACAACGAATCTCTCAACACGTATTGTTGACCTCTTCTCACCTATAGGTAAAGGGCAGCGTGCATTGATTGTTGCACAGCCAAAGACAGGTAAGACTATCTTGATGAAGGATATTGCGAATGCAATTGCAGCCAATCATCCTGAGGCTTACCTGATGATGCTACTCATTGACGAACGTCCAGAGGAAGTTACTGATATGGCACGAACTGTCAATGCGGAAGTTATTGCATCTACTTTCGATGAACCGGCAGAGCGTCATGTAAAGATTGCTGGTATTGTTTTAGAGAAGGCGAAACGTATGGTTGAATGTGGACATGATGTGGTAATCTTCCTCGATTCTATCACACGATTGGCGCGTGCTTACAATACTGTTGCACCAGCATCGGGTAAGGTACTTACGGGTGGTGTGGATGCTAACGCATTACAGAAACCAAAACGTTTCTTTGGTGCAGCTCGTAATATAGAAGGTGGCGGGTCGTTGACCATTATTGCAACGGCATTGATAGATACAGGCTCCAAGATGGATGAGGTAATCTTTGAGGAATTCAAGGGAACAGGTAATATGGAGTTACAACTCGACCGTAGTTTGAGTAACAAGCGTATCTTCCCAGCTGTCAATCTCGTTGCTTCTAGTACACGCCGTGATGATCTCTTACAAGACCGTACGACACTTGACAGAATGTGGATTCTCCGTAAGTATATTGCAGATATGAATCCTATAGAAGCCATGAACTCAATACACGATCGTATGGTTCGAACAAAGAATAATGAAGAATTCCTCCTTTCTATGAACGAATAAAAATAAGCAAAAACTATAAAGACTATGCCGAGTTAGAATAGAAAAAGGTATTTCATTCTAATTGGCATTTTATTGTATTAATATGCTCTATTGGCTTCCTTATATAAAGGCGGTTGGCTTTTATATAAAGACAGTTGTATTCCTTATATAAAGACAGTCGCCTTCCTTATATAAAGACAATAGTCTTCCTTATATCATTACAACCATCTTCTTTATATTAATATCCTATTTGATTCTATCAATATTCTTACGTGCAAAATCTTTCCAAGAGCTGTAGTGTTTGGCATCAGTTGTGGGGCGACTCATTTGCAAGAAATGGCAATAAGCAGCCGCAACAGCATCGGTAGCATCCATGAAATGGGGCATTTGATTATCACGTAAGTGGAGGAGCTTTGTAACATACCAGCAACTTGCTCTTTTAGAAGCAGAGCCGTTACCTGTGATTGCCATTTTAATCTTTAGAGGGGCATACTCTTGTATTGGGACATCATGATGGATAGCTGCCGCAATAGCAACGCCTTGAGCACGTCCGAGCTTTAACATTGATTGCACGTTCTTGCCAAAGAAAGGTGCTTCAATAGCTAATTCGTCAGGTAGATACTCCTCAATGATACCAGAGACACGATCGAAGATCTTACCTAATCGAAGATAAACATCCTTCTCTCTGCGCATATCGATAACCCCCATCACAATGAGTTCTACCTTATTTCCACGGACACGCAATACCCCATAGCCCATAACATTGGTGCCGGGGTCTATACCTAATAGTATCTTTTCGGGTGTAAGGCTTTTCTTTTGCATTTAATCGTATACAGGTTATCTGTCCATATATGGATTATGGGCAAGTTCAAAGCCAATAGATGTTTGCGGTCCATGTCCGGGATATACAATCGTAGTATCGGGTAATTGTGCGAGTTCTCTCAGACTGCTGATTATCTGGAACATACTTCCTCCCGGGAAGTCAGTCCTTCCGATACTTCCTTTGAAGAGTGTGTCACCAGTGAAGAGGACATTCTCTTCAGCACAATAGAATGAAACTGAACCACGTGAGTGACCTGGTGTACGGATAATTCTAAGTGTGTGCGAGCCAAAAGGAAATTGTGTTATTTTCTGTGAGCCTTAATTCGCCAGCTGGTAAGTCGATGTTCAAATCCATACCAAGCATTTGCAAAGCGGCTTCTTTCGAATGCTGCATGAGTACTTCATCACCATCGGAAACTTCTGGCAATAAGTTAAACGCAGATAGAATTGCAGCATCACCGAAATGATGGTCTAAGTGTCCGTGCGTACCAATATTATGAACAGGCTTTAAGCCATTCTTATTTATATATGTGATTATCGCTTCTTGTTCACTTTCTGTGAATGCACCGCAATCAATGATTACACATTCCTTAGTGTCGTCACTGACAACATAACAATTCTCGTAGAGGATTCACCTCAAATGTCTGGATCTTTAGCATTACTTTTGATGTTATTTGTTTGATAAATTCGTTTGGATAAGCTTACTATTCTACTTATCCAGGTACATAGATAAGGTATTTCCCCTTAAACCATTCTTCATCAAACCATTGTGAAATCTCTGTCTTTCTCAGCTATATTCTTATAAGGCTTCAGCTCTTCATCAAGATTACCACCTTTAAGAACAATCACTCCATTAGGCAGAACATTATGCTGATCACGTGCAATATTCTTTTTACAATCTTCATCAAGTCAGGAAGTGGCATGACAGCACGCGAAACGATAAAGTCGAATTTACCTTTCTCTTCTTCTCCTCGCAAATGCGCAGGGAGAATATTCGTAAGTCAATTGCTGTTGCCACTTCTTGTGCTACCCGTACCCTTCTTTCCGGTACCATCAATGAGCTTAAAGTTAGCTTCTGGAAAGAGAATCACAAGAGGAATACCAGGGAAACCACCTCCTGTTCCAAAGTCTAAGACATTAGTTCCTTTCACAAAACTTTATAAACTTTGCGATAGCGAGCGAATGAAGAACATGATGTTCATAAAGATTATCAATATCCTTACGGGAGATAACGTTAATCTTCGCATTCCATTCGTGATATAAGGCATTAAGCGCATTAAATTGTTCTTCCTGTTCTGCTGTGAGATTAGGGAAGTATTTCTTAATAATATCTATCATTTCCTTTATTATTGTATGCTGTGAAGAATACTGATAATCAGCGATTGTACACATCCTAATTATCAATTAGCGAAAGCAAAGTTACAAAAACTTTTCGTAACTTTGCATTGTTATAATATATAATAAGGAGAAAAGAATGATAAAAGCATGTTTGTTTGACTTTAGATGGTGTAGTGTTTGAAACAGAGTCATTATATACCTCGTTTTGGTGTGGTATGAAGAGGAGTATTGTCCAGAGATTCCGATTTTGAATATATCATTAAAGGTCAAACCTTGGTTCAAATATATGATAAGTATTTTTGCAGGAGAAGAGAAAAAGCAAGAGGAAATAACACAAAAAGTTGAATGAATTTGAACAGAACATGCCTTTTTAATTATGTTGATGGCTTTGAGTCTTTTCGTTAAAGACTTTGAAGAACAAAAAGTATAAAGACTGCCGTCGTTACGAGTTCAAACCTAGAGAAGATGCAGAATGTTTATCGTAAACATCCAGAATTCCAATCATATTTTGACGCTATCTTAACAGCAGAAGACTTTTGCAGAAAGTAAGCCTACCAGATTGTTATCTTAAAGCAGCAGCACACTTTGAGGTTCTGGCTAATGAGTGTGTCGTTTTGAAGATAGCTTCAATGGCATGCGTTCCGGACTAGCCTCTGGCGCTCGTGTTATAGGCTTAGCTACGACAAATTCGATAGCTGAAATCAAAAATACACAGATGAAGTTATTAGCAATTATATAGGTTTTACTTTGTCAAATAACTAAAAACGAGTACCTTTGCACCCACAAATCCAAAATAAGGTAAGAAGGGGACATGGGATATTTAACAACCGATAAGAAAAAAAGGTAACAGCGAAAACATTATTAGAAATGAAGGCTGCCGGAGAAAAGATTACGCAAATGACAGCCTATGATTTCACAACAGCAGAATCATTGATGCTGCTGGCATGAGACAGTATTCTCGTTGGCGATTCGGCTTCTAATGTTATGGCTGGAAACATGGATACAACTCCGATTACAGTAGAACAAATGATCTATCACGCACGTGCCGTTGTTCGAGCCTGCCAACGTTGTCTTGTTGTATGTGACATGCCGTTTGGCTCTTACCAAGTAAGCCGTGAGGAGGGCATACGTAACGCTATTCGAATAATTAAGGAAACCGGGGCTGGAGCGGTTAAGATGGAAGGCGGAAGAGAGATAGCAGATACCGTCAAAGGTATTATTGATGCTGGAATCCCTGTTATAGGGCATCTGGGATTAACACCACAAAGTATCCATAAGTTCGGTGGTTATGGACTCCGCGCTAAGGAGGAATCTGAAGCTAAGAAGTTAATCGAAGATGCTTTAGCACTGGACGCTGCAGGTGTTAGTGGTATCACGCTTGAGAAAGTCCCATCAGCTTTGGCTTCGAAAGGTAACGTCAATGGTGAAAGCGGCTACTATTGGTATTGGTGCAGGTAATGAGACGGATGGTCAAGTGCTTGTATATGCAGATGCTCTCGGTATGACGCAAGGCTTTAAACCTAAGTTCTTACGTCATTTTGCCAATGTGAATCAGTGTATGACAGAAGGCGTACAAGAATATATTAAGTGTGTGAAAGAGAAAATCTTTCCCGTCAGTTGAAGAATCTTATTAAGCGATTCACAAGATTCGACAAAGCTTGATTTATATAAAAGATAGATATTATGGACACTCAGAATACCCCGATTCATGTACGCTTATGGGATAAGCATTTCTGGACATTAGCAATTTCAAATCTTTTGTTAGTAATGTCGACATATATGTTAATCCCTATCATTCCAATGCAATTAAAAAACGACGGGTACACTATGTCGCAAATGGCAATAGTATTGGGTGTTTTCTTTGTCGGAATATATCTTTTTGGTAATATCTCCGCTTATCTCGTGCAACGCTATCGTAGGAAGATGGTGTTCTTGATATCCACGTTATTGCTTTTTGGCTGTTACTGGCCTCTCATATTACCTAGTGACAAAGCAAAAATCTTAATATCGATTATACTATTCTTGTTGGCTTGCGATTCATACAAGGGGCATTTTACGGATTATCGCAATTAGTTTTGTTGAGCACACTCGTAATTGACGACGTAGAAGCTGTACACCGAACAGAAGCGAATTATACTGTTACATGGTTCGGAAGATTTGCTTTTAGCCTTAGGTCCTTTGTCAGGATTATTGGTTTATCAGTACATGAATTTTCGGTTCGGTATTGCTTTTGTCATGCGGCTGCATTTTGTTATCTTTTCTTCTCGTTAGCTTTGTTGGTTTTCCCTTTAGACTACCAAGTGAAGACTTATGCAAATTTTCTTTCGACAGATTCCTATTGAAGGGAGTCATTGGTTGTTCATCAATACGGTGCTTATCACATTCGTTGTTGGCTTATTACTGACTATAGAGCAGAGTCCAAGATTTTATGGATTCGTCATGCTCGGTTTTATTTTTGCTTTGATAGCCGAACGATTTGCATTCAGTAATGCCGACTTACGTAGTGAGGCGGTGACAGGAATGTTATTCATGGGTGGAGCAGTCCTATTAATGCTTACAAGAAACCAGTCGAGTGTTTCTTATATTGCTCCTGTGCTTACGGGATTCGGAGTAGGAGTTATAGCAGTAGATTCCTATTATTTTTTATCAAACTAGCTGGGCATTGCCAACGCGGAACTAGTCAAAGCACTTTTCTCTTATCATGGGAGACAGGAATTGGTTTGGGACTTGTGGCATCTTATGCTATGCTTTCTTGTGAAAGGACATTGGTTTTATGGACTTGCCTCATTGCGCTTGCCGTAAAGTCTCATATTCTATACGATGTTTGTACATAATTGGTACGTAAAACATAAGAACAGATAGGACAATTCGCCTTATCTTTTGGGTTTTGTGCTATTGAGTTATCCAGAAAAGTATTTACATTATCATTATAGCGCGTTTCTAGTACGAGTTCTATCAAGAAAAATCGAAAAAGAATTAGTGATTTTTCTGAAAAACGATAGTACTTTTTCACTCAACACGATAGTACTTTTATCAACACGATAGCTTTTTCTTGAAAAGTAGCTACGTTTTTATGCGAAAAGTAGGCTATTTTTGCCTAAAATGATGGTACTTTTTGTTCATAAAGTTAGTACTAATTTTGTAAAACATTGGTTATCAGTGATTTTATAGTACTATCAAAACATGCTCAGAAATCTCGCATATTTGAAGGGCGAAACTAAGCCCTGGTGAAAATATCGCAATTATAAGTGTCCAAAAATGACAATATTCTATTACAAAATTAGGTTAGCACCTTTTCGTCGGTTTTCCTTTGTTCTTTTCGCTCGCTTCTGGTTAGATATCTATTTATTCAGTTGTAATATATTCTCTCTTTGAGCGGATGATTCATCAGTTTCTGTTATTCCCTTTACCCGTTATATTAGTAAAAATCGTGCCCATACAGCTTTGTGTCGATCCTGTAATATAATGGGTTATAAACTTCCATCCATTGAATTAATTTGCTTGTTCCTCATATTATCTTTGCAACATCAAATTAGCTAATTACGTATGGGATTATTTGGTTTATTCAGCAAGAAGAAAAAAGAAACACTTGATAAAGGATTAGAGAAGACAAAGCAAAATGTTTTCACTAAACTAACTCGTGCCGTAGCCGGTAAGTCGAAAGTTGATGATGAGGTGCTTGATAATCTGGAAGAGATACTAGTCTCTTCGGATGTTGGTGTGGACACAACGATTAAAATCATCCATCGAATTGAAGAACGAGTAGCGAGAGATAAATATGTTTCTACAAGCGAACTGAATGAAATTCTGAAAGGTGAGATTACAGAATTACTGACTGAAAATAATAATGGTGATTCCGTTGAATGGACTTTTGCCTGAAGATTCCCACCCGTATGTAATATTAGTTGTTGGTGTGAATGGGGGTTGGAAAGACAACAACCATAGGTAAACTTGCTTATCAGTTCAAGCAGGCTGGAAAGAAAGTCTATCTTGGTGCAGCTGATACGTTCCGTGCTGCAGCCGTAGAACAAATACAGATTTGGGGGGATCGTGTGGGCGTTCCTGTCATAAAGCAGCAGATGGGAGCCGATCCCGCTAGTGTCGCTTTTTGATACTTTGCAGAGCGCAAAGGCAAATGGTGCCGATGTTGTTATCATTGATACAGCAGGGCGATTGCGATAACAAAGTAGGCTTAATGAATGAATTGAAGAAGATTAAGGACGTAATGAAGAAGGTTGTTCCCGAAGCACCACATGAAGTTTTGTTAGTTCTTGATGGAAGTACGGGACAAAATGCCTTTGAACAGGCTCGACAATTCGCTGCTGTTACACAGATAACATCCCTCGCAATTACCAAATTGGACGGAACGGCTAAGGGAGGAGTAGTAATCGGAATCAGTGATCAATTGAAAGTTCCTGTAAAATACATTGGACTGGGTGAAGGAATGGAGGATCTTCAAATCTTTGACAAGGCTCAGTTTGTTGATAGCTTATTCAAGTAGAAAATAAAGCTTTTGTTATATTCGGAATGAAGAAAAATCAAATAGATATTGTAACCATGGGCTGCCTGAAGAATCTTGTTGATTCCGAGATTATCATGAAGCAGTTTGAAGAAAATGGTTATCATTGTACTCATGATGCAAAACGTCCGCAGGGAGAGATTGCGGTCATTAATACTTGTGGATTTATCGAAGCAGCAAAAGAGGAAAGTATTAATACGATTCTCGAATTTATCAATCGTACAAAAGAATGGACAGCTTAACCGTTTGTACGTTATGGGATGTCTTTCACAGCGTTACAAAGATGAGTTAGAAGCAGAATTGCCAGAGGTTGATAAGTTCTATGGGAAGTTTAATTATAAGCAGTTATTGACAGATTTAGGAAAGGCAAGTATTCCCTCTTGCAATGGTACTCGCCATCTAACAACTCCACGGCATTATGCTTATATAAAGATAGCTGAAGGCTGCGATCGTCATTGCGCTTATTGTGCAATTCCTTTGATTACTGGTAGACATCATTCTCGTCCGATTGACGAAATATTAAATGAAGTAAAGGATCTTGTAGCACAAGGAGTAAAAGAGTTCCAGATTATCGAGCAGGAACTTACCTATTATGGAGTGGATCTTGATGGAAAGCACCATATTACAGAGCTTATATCTCGTATGGCAGATATAGAAGGTGTGAAAATGGATCCGTCTTCATTACGCCTATCCTAATCAGTTTCCACTTGATTTATTGGATGTTATTGCGAAAAAGGATAATGTTTGTAAGTATCTTGATATTGCGTTCCAGCATATTTCTGATAACATGTTAACGAGAATGCACCGTCATGTTACCAAACAGGAAACGTTAGATCTTATTCGTGAGATACGCTGTCGAGTGCCAGGTATCCATTTGCGTACAACTTTGCTTGTTGGTTTCCCTGGTGAGACTGAAGAAGATTTTGAAGAGCTAAAAGAGTTTGTCACAGAAGCACGCTTTGAAAGAATGGGAGCATTTGCTTATTCAGAGGAAGAGGGCACTTACAGTGCTACACATTATAAGGATGATGTACCTGAAGAGGTAAAGCAAAGCCGATTGGATGAACTTATGGCTATTCAACAAGGAATATCAGAAGAGTTAGAAGCTGAGAAGGTCGGTAAAGTATTCAAGGTTATCATTGATCGTAAAGAAGGGGAGTATATATAGGACGAACGGAGTATTGCTCTCCCGAGGTAGATCCAGAAGTATTAATCCCAGTATCTGAGAAGCAATTACGCATTGGAAACTTCTATAATGTGCGTATCACAGGTTCCGACGAGTTTGATTTGTTTGGTGAAATTGCTGAATAAAAGACTTATAATCTAAGTTATCTTCTTCGAGTTCTAAAAAGATATATTGAATGAATAATAAAGAGTTCATAGCAGAGCTAGCCTCAAGGACAGGTCATACACAAGACGAGAGTCAGAAAATGGTTAAGGCTGTTATTGATCAGATGGCAAAGTCATTTGAGACGGGCGATGCTGTACCTGTTTCTGGCTTTGGAACGTTCGAGGTAAAGAAACGTTTAGAGCGTGTAATGGTGAATCCCTCAACAGGCTTACGAATGTTAGTTCCACCTAAATTGGTTCTAAATTTTAAGCCCGCAGCAACTATCAAAGGTCAAGTAAGGAAAGGAGGAACGGAGAATGGCTAAAACCGTTATACAAATTATTGCTAGTGCATTGGCTAAGCAATATAAGCTTTCTGCGGCAGATGGTGCTACGTTTGTTGATACTTTCTTTGCAATTATCAGTGATGAGCTTAAGAAAGGTAATCAAGTTAAGATTAAAGGCTTAGGGACTTTCAAGGTTCAACGCGTTAAACCACGTGAGAGCGTTAACGTAAATACGGGAGAACGTGTCTTGATAGAAGGACATGATAAGGTTTCTTTTTACTCCCCGATGCTGCGATGAAGGAATTAGTAAATAAAGCCTTTCTCACAATTTGAGACGGTGGTTATCAATGATGGTGTCGATACAAAAGGAATTGGAAAAAGATTCCTACAGAAGAGGAGAATGCAAAGTGCTGATTCTAACTCATCAGAGGATGTTCCTAATGTTGTTGAAGAAAAGGGACAACCCGAGATAGAAGAGAAGAGAAAGTCTCGGAGGTAGAAGATAGTAAGGATGAGCTTGTCATAGAACAAATACCTGATACCTCTAACGCTAAGGTAGAAGTTGGTAGATGATAAACCTAATATAGAAAAGGTAGAAACAGAACAACCCTAAGTCAGAGCCAAAGCAAGATAAGGACAATACAAAAAGAAGATTTAGAAAGCAGCGATTCAAATATCGAGAGTTATGTCGATAACAAAGAGAATAGCATCTTAAAGTTAGTCGCTGTTATCGCCATTATTGTTATCGCTTTGCTAGGTGTCGTCTTATGGATAAAGTTTGGTGGTATCAATCTTTCTAAACCTACTGGTAAAGTTGCCATACAGCAAGTGGAATCTCCTAAGAAGAAAGTTGATAATGCCGTAAAAGTCATTCAGAAAGATAATAGAGAGATACCACTATAATAAAGAAGGTAGAGAAAAGAGACGATTCGTATGCTGAAATGAATAATGACGCACGTATTCGCTATGGTGCTTATAATATCGTTGGGGTAGAGCGTGTCATTGTATTGCGGAAAGGACAAACGATGGCAAGTATTAGTCGCAAGACTTTAGGTGCAGATATGATTGGCTATTTCCAAGTGCTTAATGGACGTAATTCCATGGAAGCAGGCGATACATTGAAGATACCTCGTGTGGAATTAAGACCAGAGTACAGATCTAAATAATGCGCACTGATACACAATTTAACTATCTAATCTTGTAATAATTGCAAGAAAACTTATATCTTTGCGCTCGATAAATTATAAACGAATAATATTAATATTAAAAAGCATTATGAAAAAGTACAGAATGTAATACATGTGGTTATATCTATGACCCAGAGGTAGGTGATCCAGATAGCGGTATCGCACCAGGAACAGCTTTCGAGGATATTCAGATGATTGGGTATGCCCACTTTGTAGTGTAGGTAAAGATGATTTCAGCCCAGTAGAGAATAATTAATCACTAGTATAAAATTTAAGAGGGTGTGTCAAGCTGCAATGCTTTTTGGCACATCCTCTTATCATATTAAGTCCCCTTTTCCTCCTCTAACTAACTTCCGTTAGGCACATCCCCTCCTTTGGAAGGGCTTGAGAGGCATTATCCTACTACAGGTCCTCCCTCTTCTTTATTCTCCTTTTCTCTTTCGGTTTGAAGTTGGAGCTTTCTTTCTCTTTTTCCTTTCCATTCTTCCCACTCAATATCCACATCTGACAAAGCCACGAGTGGAAACGCGACCCTTACCAGCACCACGATAACGGGTTTCAGGGAATGAAAGCGAACACGCACACCGCGAATCAGGGTTGCGTTTACGTCTTCAGGTTTGTCTCACCATTCTTCGTTGTCACTGCCGTAAAATAAAATGAACCCACACCATCAAGTTTTACCGAGCGACCCCGCGACATGTAATCGCCCATCACACCGCCCAGGGCTGTTAACACAGCGCGCACATCGGCTGGGCTAACCGTCGATTCGGCGGCAATACGTTTTGCAACCTGCTCGGTTGAAACTGGACTCATCACTAGAACGGATTTTGCATACCATTTACCGTTCACATTCATTTTGACTTTCTTATAAAATCCCATTAGTAAAAGATTGTTAAGCTTTGGAGCGTAATTGCTAACATCGACGAATAGTATTTCGTGGGGCACGGAAGCACAATCCGCCCCACGGGTCCGACACCCGTGCCCTAGAGTCCTACTTCCGTAGCCGTCTCATTTACGACTACTTTGGCACAGACTTTGCTAAGCTATGCCTCCAATTTCGCTCCTCAGCATGTTAATAATTATTGTTTATAGTTAGGCGGTCAAAGCTGACCGCCTGTGTTGTATAGATTAATTATCTCATATCTCACAATCACTACCTCTCTAAAAATTGGAGGTGATGTCTCGTTAAAGCATCTCTATTCAAACTTCTGCACCCAAAATCCATTTATGCGAGGATAAGAAGTGGCTGCAATAACAACATTGTTACAGAAATAGTAGACCAGCCGCATCCTGAGGACCACTCACTGGACTGGACGACGACGACCAATATGCACCATCTCTACCTCACGAACTTCAGTTGTTGAGAAAACATGTAATAGCCAAGGGTAGGAAGGAAGAAATAATCTTGTATATTGGTTGGAAGCCCCGTGTTAGGGAAGTCGTTTTCAAAGTTCATTGCCATGGTACGATAATCCTTATTATCAGGACCAGCATTCTTTAAATCGGTGATAGTTTTCCCATGCTTCTTAGCTATTTCCTTTTCCTTCAAGAACCACATACCACCTTTTGTAAAGATGTCCCATTACAGTCCAAAGTCGATCGGCATCCCAATGCGGGTCACCCTCCATACAATACCAGCCCATTTCATTTGCATTGGGAAGTGTGGAAAAAAGGGGGTTCTGATTTGCTTCACCACCACCTATTATCGAAGCATTGTAAAGGCGATCTAACCCATCACCTGGCTGCCAATAATTAGTGCTGCTCTCATCGTTGAGGTGGGCTGCCTAACGATCCGAGATATTGGTAACATCCCACTCATGTTGATGCCAGCAGTTGCTCTTTGCATCCCACATATAGTAGTGATGCCCATCGTAGTTTGTAATATTGAAGTTGGCAGCCATATCGTAATAGTTATTCTTGTCATAGCTGAACGAAGGGAGTGTCTTGGTGATGACAGCTCTACATTGGTTACATAATCTTTTTATCCAATACTTCACCTTGAGTGTATGTGTACCTGGCTTGATTAACATATAAGCACCATTAAAGGGAACATCTACTGCAGTGTTGGTCAAAGGGAACCCTTTTTCATTAGCACTACCTGTTACTGGGTTCATCGTTGTAAGTGTAATTTGCTTACTTCCACCAGAACCAGTCAGAGAGCCAGAGCCTACAGGAGAAATTGTATAGCTACCAGCAATGTCATTATCGGAGGAAACCTCTATCTTGGTCAAGTATGTACTCTTCAATTTGTTGTCGTTACTCATGTAAGGCTCAAGGACAAGAATAGCAGCTTGATGTCGAGCTGGAAGCTGAACATCACCACCTATCGTACCTGTTGCATCAGCCATACCGCAGTCGCCTGATGTGCCAAAATGAGTAGTACTATTGGGCACTGTCTGTGTCTAGTGAGGTTGGGATACTTACCTGATTGTTACTTCCGTTCTTGCCTGGATAATAGACCCTATAGGTTGCACTGTTCTCAAACTTGCCAAGTACCTTGAAAGTAAACGAAGTTGAATGTGCATGAGCTGCATCCACAGTGTTGCTTGTCTGCCAATGTCCGTCATCATCCTGTACATAGATTTTGTCACCCTCTTCCCAATAGAAATTACTTGTATTGTAATCCAGTGAAAGTGCGAGACTTTGGTTCACCTGCAACAAAGGTTGTAAAGTTCTTTGCCGTTATCACTGTCAGTACCATTCTGTGCAATATCCTCATTCGCACAAGAAGCCATTGTCAATGCCATACTGCATAAGGCCATAAAGGACAATAGACCTGCCTTGAATAATTGTTTTTGTTCTCATCATTACTTTGTCTTTTCTGGATTCTTGTTTATAACTCTCTTAGTCTTCCCAGGAGAAGCTGTTTTTCTGCATTGTCTTCTTCCTCTTCGTCTTGCCATATAGTCGCTGCTTTCGCACCTCCCTATCGGTGTTGGACCAGTCTGTGTCCAGCCTTCTTATGCTGACTGGGGAAAGACGTTTCCATCATTAAGTCAGTGGTTTCGTTTACTTGGATTATTGTGCAACTGGGTGCAGAATAATCCCTCTTAGTTTGTTCTTTTCTCATAACTTTCTTGATTAAAATAGCTGTTATTTCGTTCTTATTTTGCTCTAAACGGAGTTCACAAGAGGGCATGAAAAAGCGAACAAAGGAAACTCCTAGAAGTCCTTTGTTTACAGGGGTTACGGCACGCTTCGCGCGCGCGTATGCGAGAAGAAAAAATGTCTTAGTGACGCTAGGTGCGAATGTGTGTGTGTGTGTGTGTGTGTGTGTGTGTTAGCAAATTATTTGGATTGACCAAAGATAAAGTGTAAAAGATGCAAAGAATCGGATAATTCTTTGCAGTACATCATTCACTTGATATGTCATTGCTAATTGTTTTCACGGCGGCAAAGTAAGAAGAATAAATTAAATGAGCAAGGAGAAAAGAAGAAAAAGCCTCATTTCTCGCCCCCTCTCCGAATGGAGAGGGAGTAAAAAGTACTGTTTGCTAGGGATTTTACTAATAAAAGGATAAAGTACCTACCAAGTGTTTCCTATATATAATAAACGGTGGATTTAAAGGAATGATGTCATTAGAAGTTATGTCTTTAAGAAATATGTCATAGCGATAGGAGCTAAACAAGAAAAATATAGTATCTTTGCATACCATAATTATTAGAAAGGCTTTGATATGATAGATATAAGAGTTAAAGACAACGAGATTCGTAAAGCGGTAGGAGAAAGGCATGGATAGTTTTGTTCAGGTATTCATTAATGCAATTAATACGGCTATTGGCGGACAGTTGACACAAGAGACTATGTCGCAATTAAATGCCGACCAAATTACGTTATTAGGTTGGAGTTATCTACATCAAGAAGTAATGGAAGGGCGGATATATCCAATTAATCTATAATGGTTATGGTGCCTTTATCTTTAAGAATCCATTTGCCGTTGCTATGCGTAACTGGGGACTCTGAGAGCTTTTATACGCATATTAAGCATGCAAAAGAAGTACTATGATAAGTATCACGAAGAGATAGAGAAGTTGTCTCTGATGATGATTTTATGGCATTGTATGAGCAGATGCCAGAGTTCGATGAGTTTGATGATGAATTTATTGTTAATGAGGAGCACTGGTGTGAGATGATAGCGGCTTATATTGATGATCATATAGATAATTTTGTAAAGATAGAACAATGAATAGAGAACAGCAAGATAGAAGAAAGAAATCACCTGTACAGATAAGAAACAAGAAGGCATCATTCGAATACTTCTTTGTAGACACATTCACTGCGGGTATCGTACTCACGGGTACGGAGATCAAATCCATCCGTGCTGGCAAGGCTTCACTGGTTGATTCGTTCTGTTATATAAATAAAGGTGAGATGTGGGTACAAGGGATGAACATCTCTCCTTACTTCTATGGTTCATACGCTAACCATGAAGCCAAACGTCCCCGCAAGCTCTTATTGACGAAGAAGGAGATACGTAACCTCGAAGCTGAATCTAAGACACCAGGCTTCACGATTATCCCAACATTGATATTCATTGATGAGAATGGACGTGCAAAAGGTTGATATTGCATTGGCAAAAGGTAAGAAGGAATATGACAAGCGGCAGACACTGAAGGAAAAGGAAGACCGACGAGAGATGGATCGGGCAAGGAAACATTATTAGACCCGTCAGGGTGTACTCTGAGCAGTCAGACACTTGAGGTATTTTTAGTATCTATCTCTTCATATCCCTATCTTCTCTGTCAGTCTAAACTATTCGTTTGGTACTGAGCAATGCGTCCTTATATAAAGGAATTAGCAGTCACACACCTTATTATATTAGTGTCTCATCCTGAATGCAGGTCTATCCAATTTCCATGGGCTAAATATGATGATACAGCTAATATCATGGTACTACAGATAAATCCCATGGTCTAAAAGCTTTTCTATACCCCAAAAAGGAACTGATTTATTTTTGTATTATCTTTGAATTATAGTACTTTTGCACCAAATTAATTAGACGGATATGCAATTAAAGAAGAAGAGGTGGCATTGCCTTCCTGGGCAAGAGCCAACCGAAATGGATTTAAAGATAATGGCGTTTGAGAAACAAGGCAAGTTGGTTCCTACCCGCGATATGATAAAAACGCCTGAGCAGATAGAAGGTATCCGCAAGAGTGGGGTAGTGAATACTGGTTGTTTAGATGCCGTTGCAGAGGCTATTCATGTGGGAATGAATACGCAGGAGATAGACGATATTTGTATGCAGTATTGCAAAGATCATAACGCCATTCCTGCATGTTTGAATTATGAAGGCTATCCTAAGAGCGTTTGTACTAGCATAAATGAGGTTGTTTGCCATGGTATTCCAAAGGAGGAGGATGTTCTTCAAGAAGGTGATATAGTCAACGTTGATATGACGACGATTGTTGATGGATATTTTGCCGATGCAAGTCGTATGTTTATCGTAGGCGGTAAGACGACTCCAGAGAAGGAACGCTTGGTTCGAGTAGCTAAAGAATGCCTTGAAATAGGTGCTGAAGCCGCAAAACCCTATTCTTTTGTTGGTGATATTGGTCATGCAATTCAAAAGCACGCAGAGAAGAATGGTTATGGCGTTGTGCGTGATTTGTGTGGTCATGGCGTTGGAATTGAGTTCCACGAGCAACCAGATGTCTTGTATTATGGGCATAAAGGAACAGGAATGTTGCTAGTTCCTGGTATGGTGTTTACCATAGAACCCAATGATAAATATGGGTACATGGAAGGTATTTATTGATGCTGACGACCCATACGGTTGGGAGGTTATCACAGGTGATGAGAGCCTTTCAGCTCAATGGGAGCATACATTTGTTATGACTGAACATGGAGTGGAGATATTAACTCATTAAAGAAGTTTGCGAAACAATGGAAGATATTTATATATTAGGTATTGAAAGTAGTTGTGACGATACGAGCGCTGCTGTATTGAAGAATGGAATTATTCTCAGTAATGTGACCGCTTCGCAGGAAGTGCATAAGGCATACGGTGGAGTTGTACCAGAATTAGCCTCAAGAGCACATCAACAAAAATGTGGTTCCGGTGGTTGATCAGGCTTTTGGCTCGCGCAGGAATAACGAAAAGAACAGCTTTCGCTGTTGCTTTTTACACGTGGCCCTGGTCTTATGGGGAAGCCTCTTAGTTGGTGTTAGTTTGCACAGTTGCTCTGCCTGCTCATTGGGGATTCCATTGATCGATGTAAACCATCTGCAAGGACATGTTATGGCGCACTTCATAAAAGAAAGTGAAGATGACAACCACATGCCTCCTTTCCCCTTTATCTGCCTGTTGGTATCGGGTGGTAACTCCCAGATTGTTAAGGTGAATGCCTACAACGATAGTGGAGGTTTTGGGGCAGACTATTGACGATGCAGCTGGTAGCTATTGATAAGTGTTCTAAAGGTTATGGGATTAGGATACCCTGGTGGTCCTATTATAGATAAGCTCGCTCGTCAAGGTAACCCCTTAGCATATAAGTTTGCAGAACCAAATGTGCCAGGCTTTGATTACTCTTTCTCTGGTTTGAAGACCTCTTTCTTATATAATATGAGGAAGTGGGTGGAAGAAGAACCTAACTTTATAGAGAATCATAAAGAAGATATTGCAGCAAGTCTCGAACATGCCATTGTAGATATCCTAATGAAGAAACTTCGTTTGGCTGTTAAACAAACGGGTATTAAGTATGTAGCTGCTGGTGGTGTGTCGGCGAATAATGGTTTGCGTAATGCTTTCCGTGATCATGCGGAGCGTTATGGATGGACAATCTATATTCCGAAGTTCAGCTATACAACAGATAATGCCGCAATGATAGAAGTGTTGGTACATTTAAATACAGAGATAAAGACTTTACGCAGATTGATGTACCAGCATTCAGTAAAAAGTAACCTTTTAAGTAATAACAAATAGAATACTCTATACAATAAGATTATGGATTTTGAAAGTAAGATTATCTCTCGCCAAATCGGCGATATCCTTTATGCATCTGGTTTAACTATTGGTACAGCAGAGAGCTGCACTGGTGGTCGTATTAGCGAAGCAATCATGGCAACCCTGGTTCTTCTGACTATTATAAAGGTGGCATTGTTGCCTATACTGATGATGTTAAAGAGAGTTATTGCATGTCTCTCACGAAACATTAGAGCAATATACAGCAGTATCAGAAGTAGTTGCTCGTGAAATGGTGTTAGGAACGATTGAGGCTATTGGCGTTGATTTCGCAATTGCCTCTACAGGCTATGCAGGTCCTGGTGGTGGCACGGCAGAAGCTCCAGTTGGTACAATCTGGCTTGCTTATGGAAGTAAGGATGAGGTAAGAACCTTTAAGCTCACAGAAGACTTTGGACGTGATATTAATCTTGCCATAGCAACCAATAAAGCTATCCGCTTAATGCTTGATTTCTGAATGATATGGACATAAAGTCCGAATAATACTGCAAAAAGATTAAAAACAGTAATTAACTTTACTAAAGTTTTTGCTCATTTGAAAATCTTTTGTAATTTTTGCAAATCCCTGTTTGGAATAGGTATCAATTAACGAATCACAAAACAAAGATAGAAATGTCTAAGATTTGTCAAATCACAGGAAAGAAGGCACAGCTAGGTTGTAATGTGTCTCACTCAAAGCACCGTACAAAGAGAAGCTTTGACGTTAACCTCTTCAGCAAGAAGTTCTACTATGTAGAGGAAAGTTGCTGGATTGAGCTGAAGATTAGCTGCTGGTCTTCGTCTTATTAACAAAGTAGGTCTTGATGCTGCTCTTAAAGCAGGCTGTATCGAAGGGTTGTGTTGACTGGAAGGACATTAAGGTAATAGGAGACTAAATATCATGGCAAAGAAAGCTAAAGGAAACAGAGTCCAAGTTATCTTGGAATGTACCGAGATGAAGAATAGCGGTATGGCTGGTACAAGCCGTTACGTGACTACAAAGAATCGTAAGAATACTCCAGAGCGTCTTGAGCTTATGAAGTATAATCCTGTTTTGAAGAAGATGACTCTTCACAAGGAGATTAAGTAAGCACGCACTGAATAGTAAAGTTAATAGTTAAAAACGAATAGACTATGGCAAAGAAAGCGGTCGCTACCCTCCATGAAGGTTCTTCGGATGGTCGCGCATATTCAAAGGTAATCAAGATGGTTAAGAGCCCAAAGACGGGTGCTTATATTTTTGATGAGCAGATGGTTCCTAATGAGGACGTCAAAGAATTCTTTAAGAATTAATTTTTATAGATATATATTAGAGAAGATCGTAGGGTGTTCCTACGATCTTTTTATTGCCTAACATATAGAGAATAGGTACTTTAAATATTGATTTCCCACTGACACAACCTTTTAACTGTTAAGTAAAGCCTTTTCTCAAAAGCAAAGACTATCGAAATAGTATTTGCATTTGATATATTCTCTCAAAGAGGTGGCTATTTTTTTCGTTTTTTTCCTTGCTCCTTTAATTTATTCTTCTTACCTTTGCCGCCGTGAAAGAATTAGCAATTACATATCAAGGGAATAACGTACTGCAAAGAATTATTCGATTCTTTGCATCTTTTTGCACTTTATCTTTGGTCAATCCAAATAATTTGCTAACACACACAATATGCGCACCTAGCGTACAATAACACATTTTTTCTTCTCGCATACGCGCGCGAAGCGTGTCGTAACCCCTGTAAACAAAGGACTTCTAAGAGTTTCCTTTGTTCGCTTTTTTATGCCCTTTTCTGAACTCCGTTTAGAGCAAAATAAGAACGAAATAATAGCTATTTTAATCAAGAAAGTTATGAGAAAAGAACAAACTAAGAGGGATTATTCTGCACCTAGTTGCATGATAATCCAAATGAACGAAACCACTAATTTGATGGAAACGTCTTTCCCCAGTCAGCATAGACCAGGTCATCATGGCGGCACCATTTCAAGTGCAAAGGCTTCAATGTCATGGGAGGAAGACGAGGACGAAGAGAACCCATCATGGGAAGACTAACAGAGAGTAATTAACAAACAGAACAAAGTAACAATGAAGAAAACAATGAAACAACATTCATTTACCACACGACTAAAGTCTTTGGCAGTCGTGTTCGGCATAGCGATGGTATTTGCATCCTGCGCTAATGAGGATGTAGCCCAGAACCCAACGAACCCCAATGAAGATAACGACAAGAACCTCACTACTTTTGTAGCAGGTGACGAAACAAAGACCCGCACATCAATGGATTACAACAGTGGAAACTTCTATTGGGAAGATGGCGACTATATTTACGTAAAGGACGATGACGGCGTATTGAGAAGGAGCACGAACGCTCCAGACCAAAAGGTGGCTGCATTTAAATATAAAGTTCCAGGTAAGTTTGCGGCAAGTAGCAGTTATAAGGTTTATTACTTGGGCAAGAACAGCGATGGTACTTCTGTAAGTATCTCAACCACCCAGAGCCAGACAGCTCCAGACAATACCGCGCACTTCGGCACTGCTGGCGATTACGGTACTGCTACCGCTACAAAGGTAACAGGTAAGAATCAGTTTAAGTTCGAGTTGGAGCATCAGCCAGCTTACTTAATCTTCCAGCCTTACACAAGTAACACTATTCTACAGAACTGTTACTTAACAAAGGTAGAAGTAACCTCCGACAACGATATAGCGGAGGAATACACTGTCAACCCAACAACAGGTGCTTTGGTCGCTTCCGCAGTAACAAACGGCAATAAGATAGTCTTAGCGACACAAGACCCAACAAGCGGCAGCAGCTACAACAAGGGCTTCCCACTGACCAACAGCAGTGCCAGTGTAACAACTAACGGAGCTTACATGGTAATTAAGCCGTGCACTCATATCTTAAAAAGTACGTTACTGGGTAAAAGACGTATCTACCAATGTAGAGGGTACTATTACGAAGACTCTTCCTGCCACAGCATACGCTTCCAACACTTACTACGATATGACCGCTAACCTCAACGTGAAGGATTACGATGGCGACCATTATTACATGTGGGATGCCCAGAATCAATATTGGTACGGTTACGAATGGACACAGCACTTGTCAGGAAACACAGGTCAGCCAACTCTTCATGGTAACAGTTCATTAAACTACGCCCGAACAACAGCGACTCTCGTTGGTACAACGAGGGCAGCGGTTCACCTTTCAATGCTACTCAGAGTTGCGCAACCCTTCCAAACGTGAACGAGATGACGTGGTACGCCACAAGCGATCCTCGTTGGGACAAGGACGAATTATGGACTACCATGGGTCATTTATATAGAGGTGGTATGTGGTTTAAGAAGAAGGCATACATAATCGGTTACAACAGCAACACAGCCTACGACGGAACCGATTGGCGTACAAATGGAGGCGGTAACAGCTGGACCGCTTCTCAGACTCTTCTTTCCGCAGCCGATGCAAACAAATATTTCTACCCTGCCCGTCTTGGGTTACAACGACTTTGGTCAGCTGGGCGGCGTTGGCTACGACGGCTACTATTGGTCGTCAAGTGCTTACCCATGGGGCAGCGACCGCGCGTACTACCTGCAGTTCGGCACTAATTACGTCAACGTGTATGGCAACTACCGCCGCAACGGTTTCAGGATTGAGCCATCATTTGAGTAGTCCTTGCGCTTGCTCCTTTACAGGTGTCGCCCTCTAAGAAGCTCCACCTCGGACACTGCCGTAAGGTGATTGAAATAGGACATAGACAATGGCCTTCAAGGGTGTTTAACACTACGGTCAAGGGTGTTTAACACCGTTGGTCAACAGTGTTAAACACCCTTAGGCAACAGTGTTAAACACCCTTGATGAAGAGTCTTAAACACTCTTGAAAAGAGGTGCGGTACACCAATGAAAGAGTTAGTTTTAATAACATAATTATCAACCATTTAATAGTAAATACTATGGTAGAATTTGAGGTAAAATCAAAGAAGCAAACAATCGGAAAGAAGAAGGGCAGACGGTGTACTATGCTGTGCCCAAAAGTAACCAACACATGACGCTTGACTCACTTTTGCGACATGATTATGGACGAGACCTCGCTCTCGCGCGGTGACGTGATGAACACGCTTATCACGTTGGGCAAGATGGCGTGCCGATCATTGAAGATGGGTGCCAGTGTTGACCTTGGCGACCTCGGTTCGCTCCGTGTTTATTTCCTCCAAAGATGATGGACAATCAGAAAGATGTAACAGCCGCCACGCTGAAGAAACCGAAGATTGTCTTTACTCCCTAAGAATAGGATGCGTGATGCCGCAAATGCTGTGGAGGTGTCGGTAGATAATCCTGCTAGGAAAAAGGAGAAAGCCTCACCCCTGACCCTGTAGCTCAAAAAGAAGGACCAGCGGCAGAGTGAATGTTCCTCAAGCCCTCAAAAGCGAGGGGATGTGCCTAGCGGGAGCTAGTTAGGAATATGGAGAGGACGAGAATGATGACAATGAAAGAATATGTTATTGGAAAAAATATGTCTTAATGCTATTCTGTCTCTAGAACAAGTCTGATTTCTACATAAAGAAGACTATTTCATTTTCACCTCGAAAACGAGTACTGGAAATGGTCTTCTTATTTTTAGAAGGTAGATTGTAAGGTCATCAGAGAGCATTTACAAATTTGGCATCCTCCTTTACTTATAGTATATATATCTTTTAACAGCCTTGTAACCCTTTGTACTGTTGTGTGCAAGTAAGATCTTTTTAAGATCCAGTTCTTTATTACCATTGGTTTCGTAAGCTCTCTCATTTCCTCTTCGCCTCTGCTTCAGCTTCAGAGGAGTGAATGTAATACTTCTGTTTTTAA
>BNJU01001903.1_pt1 | contig 31262 bp, 44 predicted proteins | sample 8539281 | NCBI WGS metagenome assembly BNJU01 (sample SAMD00202456, study PRJDB9452) | human saliva metagenome | isolation source: human saliva | place: Japan
CTTTTTTTTCAAAAATGGTCTTGGTTAGATCAATATCGTTGATAGCTGCGATTGCAACCGTATAATGAATAATATCAGCAAGTTCTTTTAGCAAGTTCCTCGTTCGAGTCTTGAACACCCTCTTTTCGACCAGAGCGTCCATTTAAAACCTCAGCTACTTCTCCGACTTCTTCAACTAGCTTTGATAAAAGAGACCCTTCCTCAGTTCTAGACTGCTGGTAATGTTCGAGTAAGTAGTCTTGTAATTGTCTAAACTGTTAAATCCTTCATATCCTGCTCCTTGCAAAAAGCGAGACATCCGTCCCGCTTTTTCTTATTTTTTTCGTCAATAACGATTCTTACTTTTTTTGTCTTCAGTTGGGACAGAGTAGACAATCGTTCTTATCGCAGAAATAGTGCGACCCTTACGACCGATTACACGACCCACATCGCTTTTGATCAAGATCCAAAATGATATTCCAAAAATTCTGGTGTATCTTCAATCTTGATAGTTAAGGCATCTGGTTGTGAAATCAAAGGTTTCACAATTGCAATAATGAGATTTTCAATCGTATCCATCTGTCAACCCTACTTTAGAATTATTTAGAGAATTTAGAATCGTGGAATTTCTTCAATACGCCTTCTTTTTGAAAGGATGTTACGTACTGTATCTGAAGGTTGAGCTCCATCAGCCAACCATGCAAGAACACGGTCTTCTTTCAAAGTTACTTGGTTTTCAGCAACAAGTGGGTTGTAAGTTCCAACTGTTTCGATGAAACGTCCGTCACGTGGTGAACGTGAATCTGCTACGTTAATACGGTAGAAAGGTTTTTTTCTTAGAACCCATACGAGTCAAAACGGATTTTTAACTGCCATTTTTAATATCTCTTTTTCTTTTTATTTTTTTAGTTCGGTGAAATAGCTGAGCTATTTAGCACATGTTCTATTATAGCAGATTTCTGAGAGGTGTCAAGAAAAAAACTTGACAGACTTTAAAATTTTTAAAATTTTTTGAAATTTGTTAGACTAATAGGGATAAATTAGAAAGAGAAACTTTATGAATACTAGTCTAGAGAAGATTTACAAAGACCATCAGGTTAAGCTTACATCTCTCCTGATCGTGATATCGAGACTTGGCTACTAAATCCCAAGCCCTGTCCCAAAACGAAATATGGAATTATTAGAAGACAGTCTCCTGGCAGGAGATATTATCCTCCTCTGGAGAATCAACTTTAGAACATTCACCACCGAAACATGGTTTTCCGAAATATTTTCGAGTATACTTATGGAATTGATGCCCCAAAAACATTTAGAAAACGCTTGTTGAAAAAGGCTATGCTCTATCGAAACCGCCTTTGACTCACTTGACCATCTAAATAGCACCATGAAAAAAAGAATATCCTAAAGAAGAAGGGAGTTACTGGACTTTCTAAAGATGAAAGGCTACTGACCTGAATCAAGCCCTTCATGACCATTTTTTTCAGAAGAAGAATTAGCTAGTCACTTTTCGATTCGCGGTTATAAACTAACTCCAAAAAGGAGAACAGGTACTCAAAGACCATCAAGCAATCATTGACCGCCATCCAAAGAAGAATCTTTAATCAACCAAGTCAGGTTGATTTTTTTGTAAATCATTTAAAAACACTTATAAAATCATTACATTTATTGACAATCACTTACGAAAAGAGGTATATTAGTATTAAAAGAGGGAATTTCATATGTACCAAGAACAACGATTAGAAGAAATCATTAAACTTTTAGAGGATAGAGGAAGTCTATCAGCAAAAGAAATGGTTGACCATTTCCATGTTTCCAAAGATACCATCCGTAGAGATTTTGCTATTCTCGCAAAGGAGAAACGAGCAAAAAGAACTCATGGAGGTTTATTGCCAATCCAAAAGCAAAGGATTCTTGGTTATAAAGGTCGAGCAGAACAGTCTTCCAAAGAAAAAGAGAAAATTGCTCATTTAGCTACCCAACTTATTTCTGATTCACAATTAATTTTCTATGATGTTTCAACAACTGTACTTGAGTTAGCAAAAATAACAGATAAAAAAGTTACTATTTTCAGCCATTCATTGGATAATGCACTGGTCTTAGGAGAAAATGAAAATGTCGATTTTCACATTATCGGTGGACGATTTCATAAAAAGAATCGTTTCTATTACTCATTAGAAGAATCCGAATCTTTGAATAGAATTAAATTTGACTTAGCATTTTTTGGTGCAGCTAGTCTTTCAGACGGACAAGTTAGCTTTTGAAGATCAAGAAGATGTTCTAATGAAAAAAAGAGCATTTAAAACCAGTAAAATTCGCGTCTTGTTAGCTGAAACTAGCAAGATAAACAAACACTCTCATTATATTCTTTCCGAACTTACTGATTTTGATTATTGGATTACAGACAAAGAACCCGACATAGAAATTCAACAATCTTTAGATGGTAAAACAACTATTCTATTTTAAAAAGGAGAAACATATGTCAGTAATAAAAGTTAATCATGAGTGATATCGATGGTACCATTTTAGACCAAAAATCACCAATTAGACTCTCATTTACTAGAGCTTATGCCACTTTTTGAAACAAAGTGAAATTCCTTTTTGTTCTAGCTTCTGCTCGCTCTCCTCTTGGTATAGCTCCAATTTCGAAAGAACTTGGGGAATCACAGATTTTTCCAATTGCAAGTTATAATGGTGCTCTCATTAGTACAGGAGATAAAATTCTGAGTCAGCATACTATTAATAAAAAGGAATTACTCTTACTACATGATTTTTTAACAAAAGAATTTCCGACAGTTTCAATTAATGTTTATTCTGGAAAAAGATTGGTACGTAAATACTTTTAGATAAATGGGTAGAAATTGAAGCACAGATTACTGGAGAGAGCCCCAAAAGTTACTTCACTAGCAGATTTTTCTTCAGGAAGAAAAAGAATCTTATTCATAAACTTTTACTAATAGATAACGCAGCTACTATCCAGAAACTTAAAGAGACATTAGCAACCATGGATTTCCCTCAAACTGACTTTTACCTTTCGAAGGATAACTATCTTGAAGTCACACATAATCAAGTCTCAAAAAAACAAGCTCTGTTAGAATTAGCCAACTATTATCAACTATCACTCACTGAAATTATGAGTATTGGAGATAATTATAACGATATTCCAATGATTGAGACCGCTGGACTTGGTGTTGCAATGGGAAATGCTCCTACAGATGTTAAAGTCTGTGCAAATAAAGTAACAGATTCTAATGATCAAAATGGGGTAAGTAAGGCCATAAAATTGTATGTACTATCGGAATGATCACAATTGAATATTTGAAATCCACTTTCAATTAGGGTACAATGGTAGAAATGATTTTTGAAAGGATTACCATGAAAAAAATAGCAACACTTCTATTAATCTCAACTTTTGCCCTTGCTGGATGTAGCAGTATCCAACGTAGTCTCCGAGGGGATGACTATGTAGATTCTAGCTTGGCTGCTGAAGAAAGTTCCAAAGCAGCTGCCCAATCTGCCAAGGATCTCAAAGACGCCTTGACAAATGAGAATGCTAACTTCCCACAACTCTCTAAGGAAGTTGCTGAAGACGAAGCTGAAGTCATTCTCCACACCAGTCAAGGAGATATCCGCATCAAACTCTTTCCAAAGCTAGCTCCACTTGCGGTTGAAAATTTCCTAACTCACGCAAAAGAAGGCTACTATAATGGCGTTACCTTCCACCGAGTGATCGATGGCTTCATGGTCCAGACTGGTGATCCAAAAGGGGATGGTACTGGTGGTGAATCCATCTGGCATGATAAGGACAAGACTAAAGACCAGGGAACTGGTTTCAAAAGCGAAATCTCTCCGTATCTCTATAACATTCGTGGTTCTCTCTCTATGGCCAATACTGGTCAACCAAATTCAAATGGTAGCCAGTTCTTCATCAACCAAAAATACGACGGATATTTCTGCCAAACTCCCTACGAAGTAGCTATCCAAAGAAAATTATCGAAGCCTACAAAGAAGGTGGAAATCCTAGTCTAGACGGTAAGCACCCTGTCTTTGGTCAAGTCATCGACGGTATGGATGTTGTTGACAAGATTGCCAAGGCTGAAAAAGACGAAAAAGACAAACCAACTACTGCTATCACTATTGACAGCATTGAAATTGTTAAGGACTACGATTTCAGTAAAAAATAGGATGACCCTAAAATAAGGAGATGTGAAAATGATTTTTATTCTGGGGTTCGAAAGGTTACCAAAAGGTCTTAGGACATACTCAAACCACTATCGAGTGTGGTCACTGTAACAATACCGACACTTGGGAAATTTCAGAAACTGGACGTAAGTTTACCCTTTACTGGATTCCACTCTTTCCTTACGGAAAAACTTATTTCGTTTCTTGCCCGATTTGTCACTACGGTAAAGAAATCCAAAAATCTGATATTGAAACCTATTTGAATTACTAGCCAAAAAGCCAAGTCACACAGACTTGGCTTTTTCCTATTCTAGTTTTGCGAGATTCTCTTTTTATGTCAGCTGATTGAAGTCCCAGATTTGGTCCATCCAGCCTTCGTAGAAGTCTGGTTCGTGACAAACCATAAGGATAGAACCTTTATATTCTTTCAGAGCTCGTTTTGAGTTCGTCCTTGGCATCCACATCCAAGTGGTTGGTAGGTTCGTCTAGAACAAGGACATTGTTCTCACGATTCATCAAGAGACAGAAACGAACCTTGGCTTGTTCCCCACCTGACAATACTTGGATTTGACTCTCGATATGTTTAGTCGTCAAACCACAACGGGCAAGAGCTGCACGAACTTCTGCTTGATTGAGTGCCGGAAAGGCATTCCAGACTGCTTCCAGTGGTGTCTGACGATTGCCACCTTCCACTTCTTGTTCAAAGTAGCCAAGTTCTAGATAGTCACCACGCTCAACTTCCCCAGCAATTGGAGGAATGATTCCCAAAAGACTCTTCAAGAGAGTTGTTTTCCCGATACCGTTGGCACCGATGATAGCAACCTTTTGATTGCGCTCAAAGGTGAGATTTAATGGGTTTTAGTAAGGGACGGTCGTAACCAATCTGCAAGTCCTTGGCTTGGAAGATAAAGCGTCCAGGTGTACGAGCTGTTTTGAATTCAAAGGATGGCTTTGGTTTCTCACTTTGAAGTTCGATGATATCCATCTTGTCTAATTTTCTTTCTGACGAGACATGGCCATGTTACGAGTAGCAACACGCGCCTTATTACGGGCTACGAAATCCTTGAGATCCGCAATTTCTTTCTGTTGACGCTCATAGGCGGCTTCCAACTGTGATTTCTTCATGGCATAGACTTCTTGAAACTGGTAGTAATCGCCTGAATAACGAGTCAACTGCTGATTTTTCAACATGATAGACGATATTGATAACGTCGTTGAGGAAAGGAATATCGTGTGAAATGAGTACAAAAGGCATTTCTCATAGTTCTGGAGATAGCGCTTGAGCCAGTCGATATGTTCCGCATCCAAGTAGTTGGTTGGCTCGTCCAGAAGCAAGATATCTGGCTTTTCAAGGAGGAGTTTTGCCAAAAGTACCTTGGTTCTTTGTCCACCTGACAAGGCTGTTACATCCGTATCCATCCCAAAGTCCATGACACCAAGAGCACGCGCTACTTCATCAATCTTAGCATCCAAGGTATAGAAATCACGACTTTCCAAACGGTCTTGAAGTTCTCCAACTTCTTCCATCAATGCATCAATATCAGCACCCTCTTCTGCCATTTCCATGTAGAGTTCATTGATACGTGCTTCTGCTTTGAATAATTCGTCAAAAGCTGTACGAAGAACGTCACGAACAGTTTGGCCTTCTTTAAGCACCGCATGCTGATCTAGGTAGCCAGCTGTCACATATTTAGACCATTCCACCTTACCTTCATCAGGTAACATTTTACCAGTCACGATGCTCATAAAGGTTGATTTTCCTTCACCATTGGCACCAACTAAGCCGATATGTTCACCTTTGAGGAGGCGGAAAGATACATCTTCAAAAATCGCACGGTCACCAAAACCGTGACTCAAATTTTTTAACTTCTAAGATACTCATTTTAATTCCTTATCTTGTTTTTATGTAGTAGTTTATAGAGGAGCCAAGCTAGGTAGCCACCCAAGGTATTGGTCCACAAATCATCAATCTCAAAGACCCGATTAAAATCAAAGAAAAAGTCTAAAACTAGTTGCGTGCATTCAATTCCTAGACTCAATAGAAAAACTGAACAAAATCACTTTCTTAGTATTTCTTAGACTAGGCATGAGAAAGAGAAGTTGGAAAATCAGTGGAAGAGCAAGAGGATATTTAGAGCGTTTTGCAAAAATATCCAGAATAGCTGCAGAAGGCTAGTCACTTCACCCAGTTTCCAAAGGGAGTTAAAAGGCGTCAAAAGAAAAACCAGGCGTCCAAAAGTTTGAATACCTGGAGTTTCCACTCCTGTAGGAAGTTGAGGCTGGGGAGTAAAACAAAAACAGACGATACAAAGACTGTATAAAAAGCACTCCCAAGCTTAGTAATGTTTTTTTCGACTCATCTTATGGATTTACTTCAGCTACTGCTTTTTGGCGATCACGCTTCATGGTATTTGAACGCAATTGTCCACAAGCCGCATCGATATCTGTACCATGTTCCTGGCGAACGACACAGTTGACACCTTTTTTCTTGAGTGTATCATAGAAAGCCATGACACGTTCTTTAGGGCTTCGGCTATACTGGTCATGCTCACTAACTGGGTTGTAAGGAATCAAGTTGACATAAGACAATTTCTTGATATTCTTAAGCAATTCAGCCAACTCAAGTGCTTGTTCAACTCCATCGTTCACTTCATTGAGCATGATATATTCGAAAAGTCACACGACGGTTTGGTTGTTTCGATGTAATACTCGATAGCTGCAAAAGAGTTTTTTTCAATTGGAAAGGCACGGTTAATCTTCATGATGCTTGAACGCAGTTCATTGTTTGGTGCATGAAGAGAAACAGCAAGGTTGACCTGAACTCCTTCATTAGCAAATTCACGGATTTTGTGAGCTAAACCAGAAGTTGATACGGTGATATGACGAGCACCGATAGCCATTCCCTTATCATCATTGATGGTACGGATGAAAGTTCAAGACATTATTGTAGTTATCAAATGGTTCTCCAATCCCCATTACAACGATATGACTAACACGTTCATCTTGTCCACGTTCGTCAAAAATATTTTTTTGGACTCAACATAATCTGCGCAACGATTTCTCCGTTATTGAGGTCACGTTGCTTTCTTGATCAAAGCCTGATGCACAGAAGGTACAACCGATATTGCATCCCTACCTGAGTGGTTACACAGACTGACAAACCGTAGTGCTGGCGCATCAGTACCGTCTCAATCAACATACCATCTGGCAACTCAAAGAGGTACTTGACAGTACCATCGGCTGACTCTTGCACGATGCGTTGTTTCAAAGGGATTTACCACAAATTGATCATTGAGTTTGGCAATCAAATCCTTAGACAAGTTGGTCATTTCTTCAAATGATTGGACACGTTTACGGTAAAGCCATTCCCAGATTTGATCAGCACGGAATTTCTTTTTCTCCTTGCTCCAAGACCCACTCTTGCATGCCTTGACGTGTTAAACTATAAATCGACGGTTTCATCTTTTTCTCCTTATTTTCTAGTCCTTTCTTACGGATGACAAAAATGACGTTGCCCCTTGTCTTCTTTCTGAGATTTTCTGGTCTTTTTGAACGGCGTCTATTTCTCTTATCCGTATGATTTTTTTCTTACTTTGAGAAGTCTTTTTCCCTTTGCGAGAGTCCTTTTTCTTCCTCTTTTTGCGCATCTTTTGGTCAAATGGTGCTCGTTTAGGAACTTCATTTTCTAGAAACAAAATAGGCACAACCATAGCTACAATACTCTAGTAGGTAGTCTTGCAAGCGACTAATTTTTTTCTAAAGACTCTTCAGCTCGTTCATTCTTATAAAAATCCCCGTAAGCGTAACTGCTCATTACTCCAGTCTCCAACAATATAATCAAACTTTGGTTAGTACTTCTGAAAAGCGTTGAGTAAAAGCTGTTGCATCAAAAAGCATCCTTGCTATTTTTCAACTAGAGTAAAAACAAAAATCTTCAGCTTCCACTCTGTTTCCAGTCAGTTGAAATTCGGGACCAGGGAATTTATTGTAATTATATAATTCGGGTGCAATTTCTTTACGCATAATCTTCCTTTTTCAACGATTACTTAATACTCTATTTCTACCATATTTTTCGCCACATTTTTCACCTTTAGTATTAAAATGAAAAAAATCTGACGATTTAATACTCTTTCAAAAATCAAATTCAAACCACGTCAGCTTCGTGTATCTTGCCGTCACTCAACTCACAGTGCTAGCAGCCTGCGGCTCGCTTCCTAGTTTGCTCTTTTGATTTTCATTGAGTATAAGAATCTCTATCTAAAAACTCGACTTTTCGTAGACAAGAAAAAAACTGGGGATTTCCCAGTTTTTGAGTGATTATAGTAAAGTAATTTGAAAGAGTGCTACTGCTGCAATACCAGCTGCAATCGGTGCAACTACTGGTACCCAAGCATACCACCATTTTGAATCACCCTTGTGTTGACCAAGGATTGATTTTGGAAGGAAGGCATGAAGGAGACGTGGTCCAAAGTCACGAGCTGGGTTCAAACCAGGTCCTGTAGGTCCACCAAGAGAAGTAACCAAGGCCATTACTAGGAAACCAAGTGCCAAGTGAGCAACAGCAAGTCCTGATGCTGTATGAGGCGCTACTTGAGCTTTAATTGCCAAATCAGAGAAGTCAACATTTTGACCAGCTTGAGTTGCCATTTGTTTCATGTATTGGAGGACTTCAGCTCCAAAGAAGTTCTTTGTCATACCAAGTGCTGCAAAGAAGAGAACGAATGAACCAACAAACTCGTTGATAAAACCGTTAACTGTTGCTGCAAAGCGTGATTCTTTTGTACCTTGGTCAATACTTGAAATTGTTGAGAATGTTCCCAAGATATTGTTTGCTTTTTTTCAGTTTGCAAGTAGTATGGACGGTGAGTTGCAACAACCAAGGCTTGTCCGAAAGATTGCTCCCAAGACTTGTGCAACGATGTATGGTACTACTTGTGCCCAAGGGAAAAGTCCGCTAACTGCTAGACCAAGAGTGAAGGCTGGGTTGATGTGGTTACCAGAAACGTTACCAAACATCAAGGCAGGGATCATAACCCCCATACCGTAACCAACAGCAATAACGAGCCAGCCACTTTGGTGACCTTTCGTACCTTTTAAGTTCAACGTTGGCAACTGCACCATTTCCCAAGATAATCAAGATGGCTGTTCCCAAAAAAATTCAGTGGCATATTTGACTGCCCATGCGAAATCCATTGATAGATTCTCCTTAATATTTTTTTAGACAATCCCTATTCTATCAATTTTTTTAAGCCTTTTTAGCAACAGATTTTCTAAAAAGAATACTGCAGGGAAAAACGCTTTTATTTTCAGCTCTTCAAAAAGACCCTAACAAAACCTAGTTTGTTAAGTCAAAGATATTTGATTATTCTTGACGCTGACCAAAGTCCTTAATCATCTGATCCATTTCCTCACGACTTGGTGTCGTTAGCATATAGAGAAAGTCTCCTTGCAATTCAGCAAAGGCTGCAGGCATGATTTTTCTTTGACCTTGAACTGCTGACCGTATTTAGCGAGCAAGTCTTCTTCTGAATAAACATAGTTAGCATTGGCACGACGAGATGTCGCCAAAGCAGTACAGGGGCTCGAATTGAGAAGCTGGGAATGGTTCACCCGCAACGATCGCTGCATAGCCCTTGTACAAATCAAAAGAATGGGCATAGTTATAAACATCAATGGTGAAACCACCCGCTGGACGGTTATTGTACTCAATGGCAATATAATCATCACCCTCACGGAAGAACTCGATATGGAAGAAACGTTCTTTCATGCCAAATTCTTTGACAATAGCCTCACCATACTTGCGAAGTTTTGGATCCATATCTTTAAGAACATAATAAGAATTGTCCATCTTGTAAATCATGAGATCAAGCGGTGTATGGGCATAGTCAAAGGTCGTAGAAAAGACGATATTTCCATCTCTATCTACCAAACCATCGAAAGGTACAGATTTCACTAGAGGTGACAAATTTTTCAAAGAAATAAACGGTTGAATGGTCCCACTCTGCCTTGAAATGATGGATATCCTCTTCTGTTTCAAGCTTGAAGGTTGCTGCCGCTCCCACTCCATTGTCAGGTTTGGCAATCATCGGAAGGCCAATTTCTTTCACAGCTTTGTCAACATCTGCATCTGTTTCAATGACAGCACCTGGAACCACTGGAACTCCAGCTTTTTTGAAGAGTTTCTTCATTTCAGACTTGAACTTGGTCTTTTTGAGGTCGTCTGGTTTGGCACCAAAGACATTAAATTGTTCACGAAGAGCAGCATCCAACTCTAGCCAGTATTCATTGTGAGATTCGATGCGGTCAATTGGACCATGCTTATAAAAGAGAAAGGCAACTGCACGTTTAACTTCATCAATATTTCAAGATTATCAACACGGAAATACTCAGTCAAGCTATTGCGCAATGGCTCATCTAGTTGTTCATAGGGTTCTTGCCCAATCCCTAGAACGGTGATTCCTTTATTGGCTAGTTCAATACTAAACTGTTGGAAATTTTGTGGGTAATAGGGTGAAATTACAAGATAATTCATAAGCGACTCCTTTTATAGACTCATGTGACCGAGGAAATATGGCATTTGTTTGCGCCACCAATCCCAATCATGGGCAACATCATGTCCCCATTCTGCAAACCAGGCAGGAATTTGTTTTTGGTCAAAGGCTTCTTTTAACTTGTAGTAAGAAGGCAGGCCATCATGCTCCCAAGCACCTAAGCCAGTACAAATCACAATCTCAGCCTGACGGTAACGGTCAATAAACCAACCATCATTTTGATTCCAGATATAGTCTACTGGTGAATTTTGATAGATAGCATCATCATTGTAGTAGTCACCTACAAAGAAACGCGCATCATAGACACCACTGAGGGCGATTACCTTGGTAAAGACATCTGGATGCTGAAGGAAAAAGTTAAGTGCATGATAGGCTCCCATAGAGCAGCCTGTCGTCATCATGCCGTCGAACCAGCCTGTCTTGTGCTTGATAAAAGGAATGGCTTCTTCAATCACATATCGTTCATAGGCACGGTGCATTTCAGCTTGGTCATGACTATTTTTCCAAGTCGCAAGCCAGCTCTCACTATCGACACTTGAAAGGGTAAAGAATTGCACTCGACCTTCCTCGATAAAGGATGCACAAGCATCAATCATTCCAAAATCATAGTATTCATTGTGGCTACCACCTGAGGAAGCAAAGACAACCACTGGGATACCTGCGTGTCCGTAACGATTAACATACATTTCACGGTTAAGATGACCACTCCAGTGGCTAAGATGTTCAATATTCATATCCTGTCTCCTTTATACTAATTACCAATTTTCTGCAAAAAAGCGTAGGCAAGCTGGAAGATTTTCTGACCATGGCACTTCATGGTGAATGGCTCCAGCCTGAACCTTGAGCAAGAGATTTTCCAACTGCACTCCTCCCGCTATCAAATCATGATAATAGCGAAGGGAAGAGTCGATATAGGCCTGCTTAATATTGCCAGCCATGAGGGTCTTGTCTGTGTCGTCTGCTTCTTCCGTACCAACATAGATAAAGACACGCTGGTCAGGCAATAGTTTTTTTCGCTCGATATAGCGATCAAAGGCCTCTTGGTGAAGCCAGTTAGCTGATGAGAAAACTCCCAAACATCCAATCTGATCCTGATACTCCAAGCCAATAAACTGAGTAATATTTCCACCCAGAGAAGATCCAACCATAGCAGTGTGCTTGCGGTCAGACTTTGTACGATAGTTTTCGTCAATAAAAGGGTTTGACCACTTCCATGACAAACTCAGCGTACTCGACACCTTTACCACCAAATTGTTGGCCAGGAATGTTGGACTCTTGGAATTTCCATGCCGCATACTCATTCATCCGTCCAAGTCCATCATTGTCAATAGCCACAACAATCATACGGCTGATATCTGGATTTCGCTTGATGGCTGGAATAATCTTCCAAGAATGTCCAACGTAAGATTCCTTACTATAAAAGACGTTTTGTCCATCGTGAAAATACACCACTGGGATAGCTTCTATCCGTGTCTTTTCTCATAGTTTTTTTGGGAGGAGAACACGTACGCGACGCTCCTTACCTGTGTAGGGAACCACTAATTTATGCTCTCGCATTTTTTTCAGATAAAAATAAGATTGATTCATTGTCAGAAAACTCTCTATATTCAAAATTTTATCTAATTATATCATAAAAATAGAAAAAAAGTCAGTTTCCGTCCAAATTTAGGACAATAAACTAACTTTTTTTCTACTTATTTTCTCTATTCTTCTGGAGTTTTCTAATTAGAGGAGATCGTCAATTAGCTCATCAACTGCATCCTTCTCAGCTTGAGGCGTAATTTCAGTAATCATGATTCCTGCTACTGCACGTTCAACCAGACCTTCGACATCCATACGTGTTTCATACTGCTCTGCATTCTTAATCTTTGGATTTGTCTTCGGACGATCGGGTGCAAAAATAGTACAACAATCTTCAAACGGCTGGATAGAAATTTCAAAGGTATCAATTTCTTGCGCAATGTCAATGATTTCTAGCTTATCCATAGTTACAACTGGACGGATAATTGGTGTATTGGTCACCGCATTGATAGCCTGCATACTCTCCAGGGTTTGGCTTGCCACCTGACCAAGACTTTCACCATTGATGATGACCAAACCATTTCTCACTTCACGGATACGGTCTGTAATGCGCATCATAAAGCGGCGAGTCAGAGTCATGAGATAAGCTTCTGGAGCCTTAGCCTTAATCTCTTCTTGAATCTCCGTGAAAGGCACTTCGATAAACTGGATATTGCCACCAAATTTAGTCAATTTACGAGTCAAATCTTGGGCTTTTTTGAGGGCACCTGGACTGGTATATGGTGGACTCGCAAAGTGAACAGCCTCAATGTCTACACCACGTTTTAGAGCTAGATAACCAGCTACTGGTGAGTCAATCCCACCTGACAACATGAGCATGCCTTTCCCTGAAGTTCCAACCGGTAAACCACCAGCTCCTCGAATGGTTTCATAAGAAAGGTAGGCCGCCTCTTCACGAATCTCCACCTGAAGATTGATGTCAGGATTTTTCATTTGTGCTTGTACATTGGGAATGGCTTCAAATACTGCACCACCAAGAGTTTGGTTCAACTCACGACTATCCAACTCAAAGTTGTGGTCGCTTCGCTTGCTTGAGATTTTAAAGGTCATACCTTCCTTGTAGATGTCCTTCATAATCTCTTGGACAGCAGATTTCAGAACTTCTACAGATTTTTCAACCTTGTATACTGGCGAAAAGTTTTGAATCCCGAAAACTTGCTTGAGTGACTCGGCAACTGCTGTGTAGTCGGCACCATTTAGATAAGCATGGGCACGATCGCGGTCTGCTGTCACTTTGACTTGAGGATAAATGGACAAAACGTCTGAGATATTATTACGTAGTTTATTGATGAAACGCATCCGGTTTTTACCCTTGGTTGAAAGCTCTCCGTAGCGAATCATAATTTCTGAATACTGCATGAATGCTCCTATCTTACTTTTCTAGTTTGATTGTAAATTAATTTTAGTTTGGTCAAAAATTGCTCAACTTGACTCATGTCATTTTCTAGGTCTAGGCTGAGGCGGACTGCTGACTGGGCTTTATCTTTTTCAATCCCCATGGCAATCAGGGTGCCTGCAGGTTTCCTAGCCTTGGACGAGCAAGCTGATGTTGTAGAAATGAAAATATCATAGTCTTCAAAAGCATGAACGATGACTTCCCCACGAACTCCCTTAATTCCGAAGGTCAGAATATGAGGAGCAAAGTCTTCCTCACCTGAAAAGACAAAAATATCTGGATAATCAAGAAGAGCCTGACGGATGACTTCCTTCATCTGACTCGTTTTGTTAGAAAACAATTCCAATCTTTCCATAGCTAGACGCAGTGCCTTGGCTGTTGCTGCAATTCCTGCTACATTCTCAGTTGTTGAACGATAGTCACGCTCTTGGCCACCACCAGTTAAAAGCGGTGTAATTTTCTTACCAGACTTGATATAGACAAAGCCAACACCACGAACTCCGTGGAATTTATGACTAGAGAAGGTCGCAAAATCCACTCGGTCTGTCAAATACTTTTCTGTTGGTATCTTTAGCCAAGGCTTGAACGGCATCAACATGGAAGGAAATCGTTGGTTTATCAGCTAATAGTTCTGATATAGCTTTAATAGGCTGGATTGAGCCGATTTCATTGTTGACTGCCATAACAGAGACTAGCGTTGTATCAGGACGAAGTAGGTTTTCTAAAGCAGTTACATCTACAAATCCTTTTTCATTTACAGGTGCAAAATCCACTTCAAAACCTTGAGTCTTGAGCCAGAGAGCCGACTCCTTGACTGCTGGGTGCTCAATATCAGACACAATAACGTGTTTACCAAATTGCGCTTTTTCAAAAGCCACACCTTTGATAACCCAATTATCCCCCTCAGTCCCACCAGAGGTAAAGAAGATTTCTTCGCTTTTCTTGCCAATCAAATCTGCAATCTGCTGTCGAGAAGCTTCTAAAATTCTGCTAGATTGGTCTCCCAAACGATGGAGACTTGAAGGATTTCCAATAATTTTTGCAGACACTTGCATATAGGTTTCAAGTGCTTCTGGATAAGGCTTAGTCGTTGCCGAATTATCAAAAGTAAATCATGGTTTCTCACGCTTTCTAAAAATCACTCCTTCTATTGTATCACGAAACAGTTCAGGCGACAAGAAAGGCAATTCAGGTTCATTTAAGTTTTTTAAAGATTTTTCGGTATAATGAATTTTTAGTAAAGGAGAGATATTATGTCTAATTATCGTAGAACATCAAAACCCAAAACGGAACACATCAAAAAGGATTTACTGTTTTTCAAAAAAACGATTGCTACTATCGGTAGTATTCTGGGGCTGATTACTGCAAGTATCACCATCATGAATGCTATGAATAATAATAACAACAATAACTCTAAAAAAAGAAACTACGACAACCCAGACAACTGTCATAAAAGAGATTCAAAAGGAATCCCTCAAGAGAATACTACTCCAAACAAGGACAATACTTCTACAAAAGAAAACACACAAGAAGAAACAACAACTCAATCTAGTAGCAGTGCAGAAAGTAAGAAAGAAGATACTAGCAGTAAACAAGAACAACCGACTGTTCCTTCATCTAGCACTCAAACAACAGATACAAAAACGTCTACTACTAATGGAGCTTCCTAAAAGAACGATCTAACAGCCAGTGATTGAATCGCTGGTTTTTTACATGATTCATTATCAATCCCATAAAAAAGCGAACAAGACCAGATTCTGTTTATCAGAAAACTAGTTTTGTCCGCTTTTTATAATCGAGATTAGTCTCTTGATCCAATCTCTATGACTTGGATGCTATAACATCATTTTATTCGTCATCTTTTTTCTTTCCCATAGCAAACATACCAAGAAGTGCTCCTACAACACCAATAGCTGCAAGGCCAGCATTTTCTTTAGTACCTGTCTCTGGGAGCTTTGTATGGATGACTTGCAGGTGCTTGATAGGTCTTATCTTGTGACATAGCAAGAGCTACAAGAGACTGCTCATCTGTGTATCTGTTTCATGGATGCTTCTGCACCAGTGTGAGTCGGACTGCTTGAACCGATTCACCATTCACTCCAGTAAACTCTGGGACTTCATGAACAGCTGCTTCGACACCATTCACCCCACCAGTATATTCTGGGACTTCATGAACAGCTGCTTCTGCTCCATTGACACCACCTGTGAATTCTGGGACTTCTACTACTGGTGCTGGAATCTTGTCTGCTTCTGCTGTAGCTTCAGTATACTCTGGGACTTCATGGATAGCCGCTTCGACACCATTTACGCCACCTGTGAATTCTGGGACTTCTACTACTGGTGCTGCTTCATCACCTGCTGTGCCAATAGCTTCAGTGTACTCTGGAACTTCATGAACAGCTGCTTCAACACCATTTACGCCACCAGTAAATTCTGGGACTTCTACTACTGGTGCTGGTTCGTCACCCTTACTTGTAGTTGGAGCTGGTTTCTCTGGTTCTTCCAGAAGTTCTTGGTGGAAGGTCGTCATTTCGTAAAACTCAGGTTTGCCACCTTCCCAAACGAGTTTGACATCCAACAATGGCGCTTTTTCTCTCACTGCAAATGTTTGGAAGCTTGAGGTAATTGCTCCTAGATCTGTCCAAGCTCCGTCTCTATCTGCTTTCAAAGTGCGAGCAAGCACACGAGCAGTCACTCCTTGAGGAAGACTTGAAACAAGTCGGATATGGTTTAGCATCTGTTGGTTCTGACAAGTGGTAAACAAGCTCACCTTGTTCTTTCTCAGCCTTGTAGCTTGTCAAAACTTTACCATCTACGAGGTTCGTGTAAAGGTTGCCTTGGCTTTCACCGCTGTTTCCTTGAACAGTTGGGTCATTGATTGGTTTCACGAATTCGCCATCATTGATCACCAACTCAGTGAAGCCTACAAAACGAGCATCATAGTCTGCTGTAAATAGAACACGGAGATAGTTGGCTTTAACTGGACTTGAAAGTTCACCCTCGATATAGCGATTTCCTGGCATCTTAGAATCATGTGTCCAACCATCTGTCAAGGAATCATCACGTGTTTCATTAGCAAGGCCGTCACCAACTGTCACAACATCTGTCCAAGTCTTACCATCTTGACTGACTTGAATCTTACCATCACGGAGATAGTTTTGAGTGCCGTCTTGGATGTAAGCTCTAATCTTCTTAATATCACGTTCGCTACCAAGTTTCAAGGTGATATGACCGTCTTTACGAGCATAGTCTGAGAACTCTACAAAGTTATTGTAAACACCATCAAACAATTGATCCAAGTTCTTGATCTTACGAACGTCATTTCGACCGTATGTTGGGTGGATTCCCATTGATGTAGAATCAAGTGTTGTTGGTTGAACTTCTTTTGTCTGAACGAGTAGTGATGTCGCTGTCACTGCTTGTTCTTGGTCAGTCTTATTAACCAAACGAACATAACGTACCAAGGACTTATCAGTCACTTGATCAGCTGGATACCATTCTTGAGCATTTGGAGAGTATTCCAAGTTGAGAGATGGATTTTCAATACCAAGTGCTTGAATGCTTTCAGCTTGGTGCAGACGATCAAGTTTCATACCCAAGTAGCTATTAGCTGGAAGCTTAGTTCCGCTTGGAATTTGCAGGTCATAACGGCCTAGGCTGTCATAAACTGGAGTTGACTTCAAGCTTTCAACGTTTGTATCAGTCAATTCGCTATTGCCTGCACGTGTTTCAACTGAGAAGTCAGCGATACGCCACCATAGGTTGATGTTCTTAGTATTGCGAACACGAACGTAGCGAGCTGAAATTGGAGTTTCGATTTCTTTTGTTTGTTCACCAGTCAAGCGATCCAATTCTTGCCATGAGCTACCATCTGCAGAATATTCAAGAACACCTTCTGCCAATTTATCTCCTGATCCTTGAACCAGACGAACCTTGGTCACAGGTTTGACTTCACCCAAGTCAAGTTGTACCCAACCATTGACTGGAGTTGTGTCTGTTCTATCAGCATTTGCAAGCATGGCTTCAGTATTATCACGTCCATCTGTAATCTGTCCAACTGTTGTGTTGTACTTGTACATAAGATTTGGACTGATTGTCACAGTAGCTGTCTGTTTGTTACGAACAACTTCTACAGGACGGTTAACAGCAATTTCTCGTACAGCAAACCAAGTGTTTCCACGATCTGAAGTTGCAATCATGCGAACAGCTTTAGCGTTGATGTTGAGGTTTTCAAATTTAAGCAGAGGCTCATTACCAGTGTAGCTTGGTTCTGAAAGGGTTACCCACTCATCATTTTCATTGAGATACTCAACTTTAGCATTGTTAAAGGTATCACGAGGATTTGCTTGAGTTCCCATTGCAAAGGTCAAGTTTTGAACTGAAACAGCCTTATTAAATTTCAAACCAATGTAGTCACCAGTTTGAATGCTGTTTGGTGATTTGATCAAAGCATGTGTTCCTAAATCTCCGTCCGTTACTTCAGCAAGTCCACCTTCGACACCGGTACGGTTTGTGATAAAGGTACTAATGACTTGGTCAGGATGCAAGGCTTTTTGAACTTCTGTTGCAAGGATTTCACGAAGGCCAAGCAAGAATGGACGGATATGTTGAACACCCAACTCAGCTCTTTCATCATGGTCTACATAATGGAAGGTATAAGTTTGAGACTGTTCATAGAGTTTTCAAGCCCCTTATAGTAGCTATCCCAAAGTTTTGCAGAATCGTTCTTTTCGATAGCTTCTGTACCATCAAGAAGAGCACTCAAGGCATCCATTTGGTCGATAGTATTATCCAACCAGTAGTGGATTTGAGCACGCATCTTTTCATCACCAGATGCTTTATAAAGTTGAGCTGCTGCTTTAAGTTTTGCAAATTCTGCACGCAAGCCTTCACGCTCTGCACCGACATCTTGACCAGCTTTTAACTTAGACATGAAGGCATCCAATTTCGGTGCAAGTTCAACAGACTCTTCCAACTTCACAACACGACCATCCATGTTTTGGTTGATCATATGTTTACCAAGCTCACGGAAGGCAACTGATGCTTCGCTATCTGTAAACTTACCAGTTTCAACAAAGTTGAAGGCGATGTCATTTACTTTCTTAGCTTCTTCTTCAGACTTCCATTGTTTCCATGCATACTGAGCTGCAGAGAAGAGGGCAATCTTAGAAGGTTCAGATTGTTGCATTGGGTTCAACATGATACCTGATAGGAGACTAGGGTCTACATTCGGATGAAGGAATTTCTCACCACCACCCAAGATCAAGTGTTGTTTAGAGTTATCTGTAACAGGCCAGTTTACCCATAGAGAAACTGGTCGGTAGGTCTTACCTCCTGCAGTCAGGTTATTCTTAAGGTTAGAGAGGAAGCTTTCAGACACTTCACCCCAAATCTTACCACCAGTCAATGTCATTGATGCTGAACTTGGAAGATTTTCGTTGAGTGATTTCAACTCATCTTCACGTCCATTACCCCAATACTGACCTGGAACGAAAATCATTTCCTTACGAAGACCAACATAAGTTGCTTGTTTTTTTCAGTCAACCAATCTGTCATGTCCTTCATCAAGCGGTTGTAGCTATTGTAGCCACCAACTGGACTTGGAGCATCATCAGCTAGAAATACCGAACTCACGAACACCGACATCCATCAATTGAGTGAATTTAGCTTTAATAGTTTCAAGATCTTTTTGGTAGTCAGCATCGTTCCCAAAACGGATACGGTTGTTCATGAATGGGTGGATGGTCCAAACATAACGAGTCTTGTTTTGGTTTCCGACACGTGCCAATTCACGGATTTCAGCTAATTTTTCTTCTGGATAAAGTTCACGCCATTTCTTGTTGTGGTATGGATCGTCTTTTGGTGCAAAGAAGTATTGAGTCAACTTCAAGTCACCACCATAGCGCATCAACTCAGCACGATCAGCATTGCTCCAAGGGTTACCATAGTATCCTTCGATAAAGCCACGGTTCTTAATTTCAGCAAAGTCTTCAACTGTTACATTACGCAAGACTGGAGCTTCACTTTCATTAAGCATGTGTTTGAGAGTTGTCAAACCATAGAAGACAGCATCTGTATCCTTACCGACGATAGAGATTGTATTGTTCTTGATTGACAAAGCGTAGGCATCAATCTTATCAAAGAGTCCTTGAGAAATTCCAGACACTTCTTTTTCAGCCTGTGAATTTTGACCATGAACACCAAGGTAGATGTTGGTAGCACCTGCCACTGCTGTTTGACTGCTTGTGTAAGAGATTTGATGATCTTGTAGGACACTCTTCAAGCGGTTACGAGTATAGATATCTAATTGATCGCCCATGACAAGATTGACTTGTTTATGGAGTTTCGTAACACCTTCATCGTAAGTTACTTTTTGTGGTGTTGGGAAGACCTTTGTACTCTTTCTTGAGATAATCCTGACTTTGGGCTGCTGCAGCAACTGCCTCGTCGCTTGTAGGTTTCGTAGCTACAAAGCTATCAGCAAGTTCAGTTGTCCCATCACCCATTTCCTCAACTTTAGGTTTTTCTGGAGTTTCAGGTTTTTCTGGTGTCACAGGTTTTTCTGGACTAACTGGTTCTTCTGCTTTGTTAGTAGAAACTGGTTTCAGAAGTTGAATTTCTGCAGCACTACCAAATCCTGCAGCACCTGCTAGAACTTTAAATTCTACCTTATCGGTTTCAATGGCATCAAGTTAACTGTTTTCTCTTTAGCATTGTTTTCCCAAGTTCCTGAAGCAACTTTAACCATTTGACCATCTTTTTGAGCATAGATTTCGTAAGATGTCACGACTCCGTTACCACCACCTGGACGTGGAAGATAGGTCAAACCATTGACTGTTTCACTTGCTTTCAAGTTCATTGCAACTGTGAATGGGGCTTGATGTCCAGACCATTTTGAATGCCAGAAGGTATTTGGATCATTGTCAAAGGCTTTTTCTACTGGACCTTCTGCATTGGTACCTGGTAATTCCTGACTAGTTGCAGAAACTGTAAAATGATCATTTGGAATCAAACGTGGATTGACGAATGCTTCATTTGACAACTCAGCACTATGCAAGATTCCTTTGAAGCCACCGATTGTTTCAAGTGGAAGTACCAAGCTATTGTGAGCCAAACGTGGATTGGCTGGATTTGCAATCCGTTCAACCTTTTCACCGTCCACATAAACTTCTGTTACTTGTGGTTTGGTTACAACAGAAATTTGATAGCGTTTATTCTTTTCAAGTTTCTTGTTGAATTGGATATGGAATTGTTCAAAAGTATAGGCAAGATAACCATCCTTATCCGCAAGATAGAGTTGGTTGTTTCCACTTGTTGAGAAGGTTTGTTGGCCATCACCAGTCACAGTCACATCCAATTTCAAGACATGACTTGGTCCAGCATCACCAACTAGGCCTTCGATAGTGCTATCTTTTTCGAAGTTCAAACCTGCTTCAGTCTTCTGTACTTTCTTAGCAAGATAATCTTTGACAGTCTCAGGATTAATCTTGAACAAGTCTTCTTCAGCTACGGTCTTATCTGGATTAGATTGAGGTGCATAAACACTTGCTGGTTGAATACGGTCTGCATAGGTCTTTGCTGCACGGTCTGAACCCCAGGTGCGTTCTGCAGTAGACTGCATACTCTTGAAGAAACGTTTAAAGATATCGTAAAGAAGTGAGTCCAGTTTCATGGAGATCAATATTATCATTCCAAACCGCATGACCACCACCAAGGATATTTGGATTAGAGGCTTCTAGGCGTGGGCCTCCCCCTGTTGAGAAGTCATTTGGTGTCCAGCGATTATATTGAGTTTCATAGTTTGCATAATCCCCATAACCACCTTGACTATTGCTTCCACTTGGAACACTATAGGTTGGAATATCTGTGATATTGATAATCTTAGCACCTTGAGCAATTGCGGCAGCTGGACGTTGCCATCCAATGCTCCAAATATCAACTTCTACATCTTTCCAATCTACAGGTGTAGTCCCTTGTTTGGCACTGAGGGAACCCCAAATACGTGGTGTTAAACCTTTGCCTTTGATGTACTGGATCATATCGTTGACATAGCGACGATAGCTTTCTGGATTTCCATAATACTCATCTGTACCGATATGAACAGTAGAAACGCCATGAAGTGGTGCGTCTTCACCATCGAGCAATTTATCATAGACTGATTTGACAAAAGCAAGTGTTTCTTCGTACTTGTTATCCAAATCTAGCATAGCTACGCGTTCTACATTGTGTTTTCTCGCACTAAGCTGACCTTTATACATCAAGTCTGGACGGACCTTAACAAATGAAAGGGCGTGACCTGGTGTATCAATTTCAGGAACAAGGTTGATATGCAAAGCTTTGGCCAACTTGATGATTTCTTGCATTTCTTCCTTGGTGTAGTGCTCTTTTGATGTTAATTTTTCACCATTTTCACCGACAACATCAGTTTCTACACGGAAGCCTGTCTTAGCATTTTTAAGAACATAATCCAGTTCCTCTTGAGGAGTAAGATTTTTCCCTGCTAAATGATCTTTTAAGAAGATATAGTTATCATTCAAGTGCAACTGCAAGTCGTTCATCTTGTAGTAGGCCATGTTTAGCATGATATCTACAAGCGTATCATAAGGGATAAACTTACGACCTGTATCTAGCATAAAACCACGATGGCTAAAGCTTGGGAAGTCACGGATTTCTCCATTTTGCAAATCATTTTCGCCCATTTGAAGAAGGGTACGTGTAGCATAAAATGCTCCTGCATTGGTCGCAGCTTCTACGGTGATAACTCCATCTTTAACAGTGATACCATAGCCTTCCTTGCCATAGCCCTTGTCTTCAACCTTTTTAAATTCGATCCGTTTTTGAGCTGTTTGATCACCTGTAGCGATTTCTAACCCACGACTTTCAAGGTCAGTCTGATAGAATTTAGCTTCTTGACCAAATCCAGAATCTCCGACTGAAATGACAGTATCAGCTGTAATTGAAGTTTTACCTTCAGTTCCATACCATTGTTGAACTGCTGGAGCAACTGCTGGTTTAGTGCCTACGCCTTCGTCTGTATGCAAGCCTTTAATGACTACTTCAAATTCTTTTGTGAAGGTATAAGTATCCTTGACTTGTTGGACCATGACCTTAACAGTTTGGTCTGTTAAGGGTTTGTAGATTTTGTTATTAAGATCAACAACTCCCTGTTTGTTGCTACCAATCAAGCTGACTTTACCTGGTAATCTAGGCAAGACAAGTGATTTCCCATCTTCAGCAACAGCTAATTCTGTCACTTGGCGAATATCTGTTGGTTTGCTAGCGTCTGGAATGTTTGAGTAGGCATCGAATTTCTTGAATTCCAACATTTTTTTCCAGTTCATTGTACCAGCTTGATAATCTGTGATTTCAAGTTTAAGGTATTTAGCTTGGATAGCTTCTTTTCAAGTCAATTTTTTTCATCAAGAAGAGGATTTCCTGTTCTTTGATAAGCCAACTTCCATTCTTTAACTCCTGAACCATTCACATCATCCCTAGCCAGCGTAATAGAGATTCCATGACTTTGATATTTGGATCATTTTGTTCACCACGAACGCAGCGGTCCCAATCAATCTCAACATGCTTAATCACTGTTGTCTTTTTTCAAGTGTAAATTCGATTGTTGGTTTTCTCAACGTTTTGGTCAGTAGCCCAGCGAGTGTCAGGTTTTCCGTCAATCGCCTTTTTCTGCTGTGTATTGTGTGTTGGCTTCATGGTTTGAGGCTGTAGCAGTAGCTTTTTCTAAATGATTGACATCTGGTGTATCTACAACATCTTTAGTCGCAGGAGTTACAGCTGGTTTCGCCTCAGAAGCTGCTTCCTCTTTTGGATTTGTAGCTGGTTTTTGAAGCCACTTCTTCCTTAGGGAGCAGGAGTTTCAGTTGGTTTTGGAGTAGTTGTTTCAGCTGCAGTTGCTTCAGTTTCTGACGCTGCAGGTTGACTCATCTACAGTTCCAGCACTTGCTTCTGCTTTTTCAATAGCTGCTGCTATATCTGCTGGTAGTTTATCCAGAGGCTGAGCCTGTGTTATTGTTCCTTCTGTCTCAGCAGTTCCTTCTGTTTCAGCAGCTTGAACCACACCAGCACCAAAAATGCTAGCACCAATCATAACAGAAGCTGCGCCGATTGTAAATTTACGTATACTGTAATGACACTGTTTCTCAAAAATGTTTTCCCATTTTTTTCCTATTTCCTTTCATACGCTCACAAGTAGTAAGCGCTCTCATTCTCTCTTTAGAAAAAGAGAGGACCCTAGAGGTCCTCTCTGGGTTTTCTTTTTCTCCACGACAATGATTGTGGAGTTTTAAGCTCTCTTTTAATGAAAAACTTTTTGTATTTTTAATCTTCTTTTCTTTTTTGCAAGAAATAGAGCAGACATTGCTAGACTGAGGCTGGCAAGGAAGAAGAGATGATCTGACTTGCTAGTACCAGTTTCTGGAAGTTTATCTCGCTTCTTGTTTAGCTGCTACTTCCTTCATTTCTGGTTTAGCAGTATCAACTGATTTCTGATCAAGTTTTTGTACTGCTGCATCCTGTGGTTTATGATCCAGTTTCTCTGTTGATGGAGTCTGTACTTGACCTCTAGGTTCCTCAGTTAATGGAGTTTGTGGTTTATGACCTGGCTCTCCTACTGATGGCGTTTGTGGTTTAGAAACTTGTTTATAAACTACTGCAAAATGTCCTAGCTGACTAGTTGTAAACTCAACTGTACCTTGACCATTTGTAAAGCTTACTGCCTCACCTGATGCAGTGTAGTATACTCCAGCGACTTCACCAGAAACTGGAAGTCGAACGAGCACTACACCCTTCGCTTGAACCTCATGCTTATCTTTATCAACTAAATGAAGAGCATAAGCATCAAATTTCACACCTTGTAGACTTTGGTCTGTTACTTTTTGAACTTTAAGATTAAGATCTGTAGCCAAATCTCTTGCTAGTCCTGCAACTACAACTCCTGTAGTCTTATCTGACAAGACACGAACACCTTCAGTTGGTTTTTCTACAGTAGGTGCGGCTTGGTCACCTGCTGTTCCAATCGCACCTGTATACTCTGGTACTTCATGGACAGCGGCTTCAGCTGCGTTCACACCACCAGTAAACTCTGGTACTTCATGGATTGCGGCTTCAACACCATTTACACCACCTGTGAATTCTGAAGGTCAACAACTGGTGCTGCTTCATCACCCTTGCTGGAAGTTGGAGTTTCAGGTCAGGTTCTGGAATTGGTTCTGGATCTGGGAGTTGGCTTTCTGGGTTCGGAGTTGGCTCTGGGTTCGGAGTTAGCTCTTCAGTTTCCTTTAATTTCTTTCAAGTCTTCTACCAATTTATTAAGTCCGTTTGGATTACTGTTATGTTCTGCAAGACCATTCTTGTATCGCTTTCTACAGCTGCTAAGTATTCTTTAGCATCTTGACGGTCGATCTTACGAACACGTTCTACTTCAGCGTTATATGCAGCTTCGTCTCAATGGTTTATCATCTTCAACCGGAAGAATGAAGCGTAATTCAGCAGCTGAAATATGTCCAGTGGTCGCCGTAAGTTTCGTTACCAATGAAGATTGCTTTTCTTCACTTTGATTGGGGCATCGAAGTTAATGACTTTAGTCTTCGCATTATTTTCCCAACCAGTAAAGTTAAAGTGGTGTTCTTGATCGTTTTCATCAAACACTGTGAGGCTACCACTCATGACACGTCCGTTTGGTCCTTGTTGACGAGGAACATATTCAAAGCGAGTAGATTCCATAGGTTTAGTGAAGTTTACAGTTAATGGTTTGCTCAAGCTGTCCACTCCATAAGGCGTATGCTGATTGAGTTTGTATTGTTGATCGAATGCATACCATGGGCTTTCTTCATCACTTTCATATGGTGCATCTACATCAGCTAACATCATCCCAATCTGTAGAGCTACGTTTCACCACAAGTTTTTCTTTAGCCTCGTTAACGCGTTCTCAAGAGCTTTAGCATCATCCACACTAATATCATCGTTTTGCTTCTAATAAAGCTGCTACACGTCTTTATAAGCATTTAATGAATCTTGTTTGTGCTGCCATTTACGATTGGAGTATTCTTTTCGTATGCTTCATCGATGAGCATCTTACCAGTTAACTTAATTTCTTTCAATTTCAAGGTTATCTAACATAAAGTCTTTATAACCTTTGAAGTTGATTTCGTTGTTATCTGTATCTCCCTTTAGTATCGGCACCACGAGCATTTGAGAAGATACCAATCCAAGTGTCTTTCCACCTTTTTCGCCAGTAACATAGAAAGCTACTTTCTTAGGAGTTGATGAATTTTTCCCAAGTGTTTTCTAAGTCATATTTCGTTAATTTTCACTGCGACGAGTATTTTCGCCATTACCGATAACGAATGAGTATGTTCCGATTTGAACCTGCTTCATAATCGAAGGTTACTTTATAAGTCTTACCTCTTCGAAGCGGGAAGTTTTGTGGAATTGTTTGGTAAACGAGTTTGCCATTTCCTATTAAACCGTTCGTCTTCAATGACCAGTTGCCTTCGATAACATCGTTGACTTTCTTACCATTCCATCCACGTTGAGTATATGGTTCGTGTTTTCAGATAAGTGAGTACGGTTATCTTGTACGCCTTCAACATCTCCGACTACGAATGGAAAGATACCCTGAGGCACTTCTTCAAAGTCTTGTTTGAATTTTACCATTTCCTGTATCGTGTTTTTCGTTGCTACATTACAGATTGGTTTTCAAATACACGAATTTCATCGAAGTAGTTGCTGCTGCATCGCATCACGTCCAAGTTCTAATGTCACATTAGAAACATCTTCGCCTGTTGTGAAGTATACATACATGTTTTGGAAGTAACTTGTATTATCCACAGTTGCGTTCTTTGGAAGTGTGTATGCGCGTGATGCTTGTACATAGTTCTTCGCAATTGATTTATTTGTGTAGTTAGAAATCACTTTGTCTCCTACTCGGATTGTGATATCTGCACGAGCATCGCTTCGGCTATCTACACCTACATAAACAGCATGACCTTGTATTTGGTTTTTAAGTCTGTTAGCTGTTGTCTCAATGTCACACGTTCAGTGTTTCCTTTGAATACGTAACATTTCGTTAGCCCTTGAGATTTCTCGATTTCAGCGTGTTCGCTGTCACCTGTTTTTCCAATGATCTAATGTTCGCTGTTGAAGCCTTTGTCATAGATGTAGCCCTTCACTCCCATACCATTGCTTTCTTGCCTTGAGCAGCCTTGTAAAGTACATAGGTTGGTTCGCATCTCCCGTAATTTGAATCTTACGGTCTGCGCCTACTGTTAATTCTACAACATCTTTCTTACCTTGGTCTGTTAAACGGTAGAGGTATACTTTTATCTCCAGTCCAATCTTCTGGAAGAGTCCATTCAGTTGTTCCACCTTCAGTTGTGAAGAAGCACATCTTTTCTTTGTCGCCTGTTAAAGCTTTACCATTTTCATCCCAGTTCCATGGTACTAAGTAGCTTCCACCATTTTCGATGACACGACCGTTTAATGTTGTGACACGTTTACGGTAGTCTGGGCTGTTAGGTCGTCTTGATTGACGAACAATCTTCACTTCGTCCCCATTGTCATTAGTTAAATGAATTTCCATCTCTGGAGTCCACTTGTAGGTTTTGACCGTTGTCGTTCATCGCAACTGTCACCGTTCACCCATTTAGAAACTTTGTAGTGTTGGAAGTACTTCGTCATGATGTTGTTTTCGAAGAGTGTTTGCAATATATCCTTCGTAGTCGTCGACCCCTGCCATCCTTCGAAGCTCTTTCATGTTATATCCACAGTAATGGGTGTAGCGGCACCACTGTAGCTTGATAGTCACCCACCCATGAGTCTTTTTGGTGGTTACGAATGAATCGAGTGATATTTGAGTTAATCACTTTGAGTGTATCCACCTGTGATAAGTCAGCTGCCCAGTGTTGGAATGTTGAATCATATTCGCACTCGAAGCCCCACTCGATAGCCATCGACGCCAGCCTTGAGAGTTTAATTCTTTAGCAAGTACGTGAGTTGGCCAAGCAGTGTTATCTCCTGATTGTCCGTTACCCAAACGTCCACATAGATGAAGTCTAAGTCAGCACCCTAGTTTTTCTCTCTTTAATTCTTTCCAACGATCCAAACGTCCATGAGCTAAGTCATATTCTGCATCGATGTTGATACCTTTGGTCCAACCAGTTCCAACCGTACATATATGTTCCGTCAGAGTTTCTACGTAAAATCGCTTCGCTAGAAGTATTTAGATTCAGGATATATTTCAGAAGCATTGACGTGAATACCGATTTTCAGCTCCGTATTCTTTTTGCTCTTACACAATTTCTTGAAGTCTTCAACGCCACCGATTCTCTTACCGATATCTGCATAGTTTAAGTGACCTGAGTCGGTGACCTTCACTACCATATCCTTTTAAGTAGGATTGATTGGCCTAAACCATCTGTGTGTGTTAATCTTCTTAGTACCATCTAATGTCATTAAGAATGGGTTTTGCGCTTGAGATGCGAAGTTCATCGCAATGACGATACGCTACTAAATCTGCAACAGATTCTGCCCCTTTAGGATTGTTCATGATATTACGATATGCAATCGCACCATCTTTGCCAGTCCACGACATTATCTTTGTTTAAGTCTTTTTGTGATGACTACTTTAGAACTTAGTAATTCTAATGGTATTCTGGGAATACTAAGTTCTTATAAGCACGTTGGTACCAGTAAGGTGAGCTCGAATATTTAAGTAGATTTAATCTTCTACACGTGTCATGCTGTTGTTAAACGTGCAAAGTCATTTCCTCGTATGTAATTGAGAGTTACTCCAAACAGACGCTGCTAATCTCGTTAGAAGAAACAAATCCACATGAAGCTGTAGGTATGTCATTCATCTTGCCTTCTTTCAAGTCTAAAATGATAGTCTCCACGGTTGTGTGTTTGTAGACATTTGAGCCCGTCGAATTTCTAAAACCTTTGTTGTTAGAACCAACAGAAAACAAGTGTTTCCTGGGAATTCAATGGTTTGATTAATTTGCGTACATTGTCGATTGGCTTTACCCATTTCAACATTGTTTTTGTTCACTACTTTGTCACATCGAAGTGCATTTCGTTGCCGACCAATTGTACTCACAGTAATTTCAGCGTTGATGAATTCATCATCGTTTCTTACTTTCACTAGCATATTTCCAGGTAGTGTCATCAATCCATGGTATTGAACCTCTGGAGTGAATCCACACACCGTTGATTGACATTTCATCTAATTCTCGAACTGGACCTGCTAACGTCCATCTAATTCATATTCCTTAACACGTGGAAACGCCGTGTCGATAATCGCTTTAATTGGATCAGATTGTAAAGTTTCATAGTGAAGATTCGCTGCGCTGGTGACGTAACCCATCATCCGCAGCTGGAGTTTTCTTTTTCAGGTTTAATGTTATCTTGGTTATCCGCTTGACTCGCCACAGGATGTTAATTCTTTAGAACAAGTTCCTGCTTTTAAGGTGCAAAACTTTCTTTCATTCACATCCGCTGTAAAGCTTTCTTAACAGCTTCTGTACGACCTGTAGCTACAACAAAGCTTGTCCCATTATTCGTTGCGTTTGAATTGACCGTCTTTCTTTGTATACGATAGAAAAGGTGCGTTTCTTTCACCAACAGCTGGTCCTCTCAACACGAGTTTTGCTATACCAAGTGCTTTACGTTTGGTCCTTTTTGTATTGCCACGAACCATCCGCCCTTTTGTCGTAACCTCCACAAAGATGTTGTTGTCACATATCTTTCTATATTTATGACATAACCCGAAACGAGTTTCTCTATGGGTGGAAGTGAGTTTGCTTTCGAAGGTTAAGTCAACGCCAGATTTCTCTTCCGGCACCGTGTTTTGCCGCTTTTCGACAGAGCCTATTATGCCCCATCTGTCGTTAGCTTCCAGCCAGTTATACATTTGTTAGCTGCTCGCCTTCTTCACCCGACTTCAACAGTCCTTTCATGCGACTATACAGAGTTCCACTCTTTTCATTTCATCAGCTGTCGCTTTCAAGTGGCTTTCTCCCAAGCTGTTGCTTTCCAGCTGGCTTGTCGTGCTGGTGTTTCTTCTTGGCTTATATCTTCCTAGGCTTTATCCTCTTTTTGGCTTTTCTTCCTTCCTGTCCTCAACTTGTTTGATCGAGTAGCACCCAGACCAGCTGGTTTCTGTTGTTTCACACCCTTGATGTAGTTTTTGAATCCCACTCCCAGCTGAGCAGGTGAGAAGAGAATGCACTCGTTTACCAGATACACCATTTTGGTGAATACCAATCACTTCCCATTTTCATCGAAAAATACCGCCACCACTGGCACCTGGTTCTACTTCCTTGATAGCTAATTCCACGAACACCTGTCTGCGGATTGTGTATCCTCAACAGTTGTATTCAAAATCGGATCAAGTTCTCCTTTTGGATAGCCAAATACATGGACCTTATCTCCTACCTTAGTTGTAGCAGGCTTTGTCAGTCACTTCAACAGGCGCATTTTGCAAGAGGTGTACGAAGTTTAACGATTGCCGAGTCATTTTATATATCCCTTTGAGGAATCCTTCACGATCCCAGTGTTTACATCATTTTTACTGAAATTTGACGTCTGGTGTGCTCCTTGGTAAGAAATTGTATAAACATCGTCATCACTTTCAACATTATCAGCTACCTTACGATTATTTGCCATCTGGAACATCTTTGATAAAGTTATGAGAAACAGACAAACGAGATTTTTCCGATAACGATACCACTACCGAGCCTAGCAGAGCTTTTTAATTTCGACAGTCGCACCGTAGTTTAATTCTCCATTTTCGTTTTGAGCTACTTCTTCTGAGGACCAAGCTTTTTATCTTCTTTTCTAGTTCTTCTTTACAGGCAGTGCGGTCATTTTCTTCAGCCTTATCAAGTTTTCCACGTAGTTCTTCAGGAAGAGTATCTGAAGCTGCTGAGCTTGTACTGCAGTTGCAGTTTTCTTTTTCGCCAGCAATTCTTCTTCAGTCTTTGGTTCCTTCAGTTACTTCAGGAGACCCCTGAGTCTTCACCAGGTTTTGGTGCTTCAAAAGTCATGCCCATCATCCTCTTTTAGCATTGGCAAGAGCTGCCCGCCAAATCAGGGTAGCATGTGCTAGTTGAACCTGTTTGTGCAGAATCTAGAGAACAGTGCTAGTTTCCAAAAGCTGCACCAATCATGACAGACAAGCCCCTAATGAAAATTTCCGAATACTATATTTGCAACGCTCAAAACAATCCTTTATCCATCGGTTTTTGTTCCTTTCAGTTTTACCAAGTAGCGTTTGCATTTGTTTATATCTCCTCAATTTTTAAAACACTTACTGAATAAAACATATAATTTTCTATACCAAACTTAATATATCAAAAACAGTTTTAAAAATCAATACTTTAATAGGTAAAACTAGTAAAAGTAAAATCCATTATTATGAGCAAGTCTGAAAACGATTTTCAGATGGCCTTATTTCTAAAGAAATCGCTATAAAAGGAAAGCTTCATCGAAAAGTTAGACTCATTTTGACTAACTTTTCAATAAAAGTTTCCAGCATTTTGCTACTGTTTTACGTATTGTTG